>Ga0209367_1003281_pt1 | contig 21954 bp, 16 predicted proteins | sample WorMetLIZISLAND2_FD_187412 | JGI IMG/M metagenome (GOLD analysis project Ga0209367, IMG submission 187412) | Marine gutless worms symbiont microbial communities from Max Planck institute for Marine Microbiology, Germany - Olavius geniculatus... ... | reverse complement strand
TCTTATTTCACAGCCAGTCACAGTTTCAGTAAATAGAAACATAAGTGTAGCACTGTGATTTCTGCTGCCAAATATGGTGGAAGTGAATTTTTTTTATTTTGTCATGATCTAAACTTTGCATACAGCTGGACAATACAAAAAAATGAATATTTGCGTGTTTGACATTTTCTTGGAGCATTTAACATATTGTCATAAGTTTTCCTGGAGATCACTTATGTTTTCCACACCATATCTACTGAAGATTTCTGCAAGTCTGATTTGAATCTACACCACATCTTAAAATTAGTGGCCACCTCACAGATAAGTTAGTGTAAAATCGTTAATACTTGATAGACATTACACAAAATTTGAAGCAGTCAGGGAGACAATCATTCTGAAATAGCATTTGAAGTTTGAGCTCCAATTGGCCACTTTTGACCATGATGCAAGAGTCAAAGGCGAGTACGGTGCTGCTTGTTTTCTTTAATAACAACCTATTGAACGTAACCTTAATCTAGACAAACTCTGATGTCATTATGACGTTATGTTGAGAACACACATTAAAGTGCATACATCATAATGGGTGTGACCGTAAGTAATGTTAAGATAGTGCAGTGTACGATATTTCGTTAAAATCCATGATCTACAAAATGAATTAGGCGTGATTGAAGCAGGGCGCTGCTAATTTTGGCACACAGTGTAGGTTTAAAACCGAAGTGTTTACCTGAGCCTACTACACCAGCAACACAGCGCATCTGATTTGCAACTGATATTATGACAGTTGCTTGCACTGTATCAAATCGTTTTTAAATTAGATTTTTGATTGCTTACTAAGATTTTGTTACACACTGTTACACTGTTTATTTTTAATGGTAATATTTTGTATCTTGTACAGGTGAATGTTCGTTTGATGTGAAGATTGAAGCTGACAATAGTGATATAACTGAGCATCCACATGACAAAAAGCCAAGACGATATTTGTGTACTTTGTGTGACAAACGGTTTACAAAAAAAGAAATTCTGAATCACCACAAACAAATACACACTGGAGCATTGTTGTTTTCATGTACTCAGTGTGAGAAACATTTTGCCACTCAGGATAACTTTAAGCGTCATATGAATGTTCACAGCAGTAAATACAAGTGCACTGAATGTGGAAAGTGCTTCGCTAAAGGATACGATTTAACGGTGCACAGGCGAATTCATTCTGGAGAGAAACCATTTGAATGTATGGTTTGTAGCAAACGATTTACTCAGGCAGGTGGCCTTGTTCAACACAGCCAAATTCACAGTGGAGAGAAACCATTTAAATGTCTTGAGTGTAGCAAGGTATTTAGTCGTTCTGGATATCTAACCACTCACATGAGAGTCCACACTGGAGAAAAACCATTCAGGTGTTTACTGTGTGACAAAAGTTTTAGCACATCTGGGGATTTGCAGAGACATAGACGTAACGTCCACAGCGACAGAAAACCTTGTGAAGCTGACAATAGTGATATAACTGAGCATCCACGTGACAAAAAGCCAAGACGATATTTGTGTACAGTGTGTGACAAACGGTTTACAACAAAAGAAATTCTGAATCACCACAAACAAATACACATTGGAACATTGTTGTTTTCATGTACTCAGTGTGAGAAACATTTTGCCACTCAGGATTACTTGAGGCGTCATATGAATGTGCATACCAACAAATACAAGTGCACTGAATGTGGAAAATGTTTCACCCGCAACAGTGACTTGAAAGTACACAGACATAGTCATTTTGGCAAGAAACCTTTTGAATGTACTGTTTGTGGCAAACGATATACACGATCAAGTCACCTTGTTTCACACAGCACAGTTCACGGTGGAAAGAAACGATTCAAATGTCATGAGTGTGACAAGTCATTTAGTCATTCTAGCGGTCTAAGCTGTCACATGAGAGTCCACACAGGAGAAAAACCATTTAGGTGTTCACTGTGTGACAAAAGTTTTAGCACATCTGGGGATTTGCAGAGACACAGACGTAATGTGCACAGTGACAGATCACCTCGTGACTCATCGCTGTTGGAAGCTGTTTAAAACTATCTCTCGTCTGAAGCTTCATGTTCTTACTGACACTGCTGCAAACCGTACTCATATGGTCATTGTTGAGACTGTTTTACACATTATGAACACAGATATAACCAAAAATATTGGGAGTCAGAGTGGGCGTCTTGTGGCCCTGAGTTCTGAGTTTAGGTGGGTTTGAGGAGGGATCGAGCAGCGAGCCACCTCCCCATCAGCTACGGAGTTTGAGAGACCACTAACCTCTTCTAACAGGGTCCAGGACAGAGCCCCTGTCATGGATACTTTGTCGAAAAGTTCTGGAAATGTTAGTACTGCTGCACAAATTTGTATATAAAACTAAAGTTAAGGAAGCAGTTTAACTTCTCCTGCTACTGCTTATGACTAACTCAGTTTGTTTTGTTGCTGTTCCATCACAAATCACATGCATATCTTTTTGTATGCTTGTAGCAACTATCTGAGACCTTTTGAATATTGTGTGATGATGATGACGATGATGATGATGAAGTATACTGTGCATTCGGACAGTTGCTTCCAGGGATCTTGCGGGTTTTTGAAAGTCCTTGAATTTTTTTCACATTTTCAAGGCCTGGAAAGTTTTTGAAAAAAGGCATGGTCCTTGAAAATTCTTGAATTAGTGGCTGTAGGTCCTGGAAAGTGCTTGAATTTGATTTCCTAAGACGCCGTGACTGAAAAAGTGATTTTCAGAATCAGTGTTGCCTGAGTCATAGTTTTGAATGGACTTCATTATTACCATTTTTCTGATAATTTTAGTTTTTCATTAATGCTTAAAGGTGTTAAATTGTTGAATTTAAACTAAACCTGCTTTTATATACTTATAAACGTGCTGTTTGATTAAATTCAGTTCTCCTTGTACATCCTTTATATGGTCCTTGAAAGTCTTTGAAAAGTCCTTAAATTTCACTTTGACAAATGGGCAAGAATGATGTGCTTTTTCTCGTTGTGTTTTGGATAACTGGACGTTCTTAATTTGAACTACGTTTAGTCATTGTCAACGCTTTGAAACTGTTTGGTCAATGTATTTATACGTGTATACAGATTTGATTTGATTGTGTATAATTTTAGTAATCTGGTATTCTTCCAGAACAGTTTGGGACCGTTTTGGAGGGAATACACCTAAACTGGAGGAAATTTAGAAATACAGACAAGCTGAGCAGAACGACTGTAGGCCCATATGTGTGTTTGCATCTCTATGATGTTTACAAAGTTGATGTTGTGTCATTGTTTTGCTATCAACTGTTTCAGTAGCAGATCCATTCTGCTGTAGTTTTCTGTAGTCTTTGCCAAGTGTTTTTTGGATAACATGTGAATGCAAGTTTGACGAATGTGCAAAATATAGCAGAATGTGTTTTCTTCCGCGAGGTTACGGGTTATAAGTATGCAAATCAGGAATGTTTTTTTATATTACAAACAGTAAAAATTTCTCAGATTTTCTAAAAGCCTTAAATTTAGTATTTTTTCACAAAGATTTTCGAAAAAGAAGATTTTACAGCAGCGCAAAATATATTAATGCAACTGTCTTATTTGCCACAACGACACTGATCATTTGGCATTCAGTGTCAGTAGCTTCAGAACAGTTAAGCTACTTTAGATAGAGTCACATGTTTCAAGGATCAGTGTTGGTGAGAGAATTTCACGAAATGTCCCATCTCTGATTACATGATCACGCCCAATAGTGAATACAGTAGTTTTAGCATACGACTTTACCTATTAAAAGTGACTAAAGGTTAAAGGTGGTGATATAGCTTTTTATGGGAAGCCCATCTCAGAGCTACGGAGCGTCACCTGCCGAATTGGATCACACAATGTTACCTGCCACCCGACACAGGTAAACGCGCCCCGTTATTGTACAATTCACTACTATTGGCGTCGTCTCAATCCAGGGATTTCGAGATTACAAAGATTTGGTAAAATAGTACTTTTTCTAGGCTAAATGTCTAGTAAATAAAATAGTTCATGCACAATATTGCACATTATCGAGCCTACTTCTTGCTGTGCGCTGTAATTCGTATTTTGAAACAGTCGTGATCTATAGAACACAATGTAGTGCTTACATGACCAATATTGCATTTACTTTCAACAGAAGCTGGTTACTGCGAGGTCTTATGCTGAGAACTACAGACAGTCTTACAGTATCAGAACAGTGAAAGATTGGAACATTTTGCCTCAGTCCGTCGTGTCAGCCGGCTCTTTAGCACTATTTAAGAGCCGACTGTCCAGTCATGCTGCACCATAGTCATCACCCCGTCGGTGTGATGCCCCAGTCCCGGGGCCCAGCCGACTAACTATCCAGATCCAGACTGCTAAGCCTACTACTTATTTTTAATTTCAGCTGCGCAGTTCCATTTTCAATGTAAAGTTATATTGTTGTTATTTACTTCCGCTTGATAGACATGTGGTAATTGTTCCAGTAGGAACCCCACATAATAGCAGTATTTGTAAGTCAAGTGCAAACGGACAATTAATCTTTACCTAGTTCGTACTGTGACTGTTTGGTTGTTATTAGCAGCGGTTAGAGTTGCGACACTGGGAAGTAGAAACGAGTTCTGAGTTCCACACGCTCATGCGCACACATCCGGTTGTTGCTGTCTATCTAGTTGAAACGTCATTCTTTGAACAAAAACACCAAATTTTACCAAATATCATGGTTTGCACACTGCACAGTCTGGCAAGGGTACCGGCCGGCTGTGGGTTAGTGTAAATCCTAGACTTTCGGAATAGCAGACCCAATCCTGGCAATGGCGTTCTTTTGCAGTCATTTGCTCTGATTGCTGTGTGTGGTTTACTCATTTAGATATCAATGTAATGTCGCTCATATTGTGACTTTGCTGAAATAACCTGCCTAGGTCAACGTAGATTTACAACGATCACAAAGTCCAATGAATTTTTTATGATTTCCTTTCCAGTGATGTTGCATTGTGTTCAAGTAAGTATAAATTTGTAAATGGAGAAGAGGTGGGAGCTCATCCCTTTTGTGGCACTTTGAGCCAGTGAAGGTTAAACCCAGTTAAGCTAACACACAAACCAAGTCCGCCAGATGGCTGGCTCCATTAACAGACACTAGAAAACTTCCCGCCATTCTATGAGTGGGTCCACACCATTCTGAGTGGGTCAACTCCATTGCCTTTACCCGGCAGCTTCAGGCTGTCCTGAGGCCCAAGGATTTGAACGCCATAGTTGTGTCTGTGATCATGCAACACAGAAGGCGCTAGAGTGGTCTGACAAACAGACATCACAGGCATCACACAGGGCGCAGCAAAAAAGTAGTCCCTCAAATTTTTTCGCTTTTTTTCTGCAAACATTTGGAATTTTAGTCTAAAATATTACACACTTATCTACTGAAACATTCTACATCTAAATGCCGAGTAAAATATAATTACGTTGACAAACGACAAAATTGTGGACTTTTTAACATGATTGCCTTTCAATTTTTCAGCATTAAAAGTGTTCAAGATGAAAATGCTATTTCATTTTTAAAAACCAGTTACCATGTTACTGCTGATGACATCACAGTGACGTTTTGATAAACAGTAATTTATTTTGTTTATTGATTATGATTAAATTATCGTTCTTTTAATGCAGTCACCGGCTGCCCATCAGATTCATCTTCCAGCAGGATAGCGCGCCAGCATATACACACAGTGCACTGTGCTCAGAACTGGCTGCGTGCCGCCTGTCCAGATTTCATCACAAAGGACCAGTGGCCGCTAAATTCACCGAATATAAACCAGGTGCACTATTGCGTGTGGGGTGCAATGTCAGAGGCTCACTGCAAGCTTAAAACTAAGCCGAAAACAACAGCTTAAGTCAAGAAAGGACTTCAGGTTATCTGGGGCAACCTGTCACAAGGACCGATTGACAAGGCTGTGAAAGACTTCTCAGATTAAGCGACTGAAGGCTGCTTGTGTTGGAGTTTGGAGGTGGCGGTGGACATTTCGATCATTCACAGTAACAATGAAATTCTGGCATCTGATCATTAGTTAACTGTGTTGTTTCAGCGATGTTATTGAACTGATGTAGCTTGAACATTTTTTAATGCTGAAAAATCGGTAGACAGCCATGCTTAAAACTTAAAAGTCTATAACTTTGTCGTTTTTCAACAGAATCATATTTTACTTGGCAGTTAGATGTAAGAGGTTTTTAGTAAATAAAGCTATACAATTTTAAATTAAAATTTTAAACAGTTGCTGAAAAAACAGCAAAAAACTTAGGGGGCTACTTTTTTGCTGCACCCTGTAGTAGAATTGCCTGCCTGTGTCAATTCCTAAAGGTGCAGTCTAAGCGCTCTGTATAACAAAAACCTCAAATGAGCGTTGATTTATTTGTTATGTATTGACAGGTAATAGTTCTATGGAGACAAGGACAGCAGCTGATAGTAATGATATGACTGAGTGTTTACATGGTGACAAGCCTAGTACAGGTGTGTTGGGTTTGATGACATCTGATAAGGGACCAGACAATAGTTGACAGCATTACTTCAGATGTGATGTTATATGATAGGGAAACTCTTTCTATGGATTAGTGATTGTATGTTGGATAGGGAGTTCCTAAGTTCTTGTAGGTTGTCTATAGTAACAGTTTGGCCACTGTGTGCAAAGAAAATGTCTACTAGTGTTTTCACACCAGAATTTCTATCAGCTGTCTCATTATAATGTCAGACTTTATTATCTGTCCCATTGCTATAGCATAGCAAGGGACAGATTATAAAATCACTTGCGTCTGTCAGTCTGTCTGTAAACACACCTATGGCCGCAATTTTGATTTCGATTTTGATGAAATTTTGCACAGTGATTCGGGGCCCGAAAAGTAAGATCGAGCTTGTTTGGGATAAAAATCTGATAACTCCTTCCCCTATTTTACCCCAATTTAAAAAAAATTGCACTATGGCCTATGGAGACTTGAAAGCGGTATAACTCGTCCCCGTAAAAGATGATTGCATGCTGTGTTTACCTAGCCCTTATTTTTTGGGTTGGGCAAACCCAACGGTGTTATTTAAATTTACCCCTTGTCGACCCCTGTTGCTATAGCAACCATTCAAAAGTTGCAAAATTTTGCATTACAGTAATGGAGATTTCAAAGTGGTATAACTCGGTCCCCGTAACAGATAATTGACTATAACTCAGCGCCCGTGAAAAATAATTGCTAGCTGTTTTCACCTACACCCCTATTTTCGGGCCCGGGCTATCCGATGGTGTCATTTAAATTTTTCCCCTGCCGACCCCTGTTGCTATGGCAACGAATTTTTTGACAAAATTGACTATAACTCGCCTCCTGCAAAAAGATAATTGCACGCTGTTTTTATTTACCCCCTATTTTCAGGCCCGGGCTATGCAATGGTGCGATGTAAATTTCTCCCCTGAAGACCCCTGTTGTCATGGCAACCAAAGAAAATTAGCTGCAGGCTCACAAGATCGTCAAACGCTGAAACACAGCTGCTAGGCTATATAGCGTGGCAGTGGGACCTCGTTCCACAGAACGTATTTCTAGTTTCACATGAAAACATTTTTGAAAATTTTTTATATTTACTGAAGGTGTTTGTTTTGTTTATTTCAGGCTACAGCAGATTGTGACTTTCTACTGTAATTGCGCTTTCTGTAAGCATACTTACTAAAACGCACAGACAGACAGACAGACGGACGGATCGCACGACATCTGTTGCGATAGTCGACATCACTTGTCTGCACGGATGCTTTCCAGATATTAAAATATAGAAAGAGAAATTAAAACGTAGAAACAGAATGATGCAGACACACCTAGATAGCATAACCATTTGTAGTGTTTTGTGCCATACACCCAGTATTATTTTTGTTCTCAGTGTCAGAATTTTGAGACTGTATTTTGTGCACATTATTCTAGTTGAAGGTTTCGTCGTTCAAGTGAAGGTTGAAGCTGATAGTAATGATATCACTGAGCATCATCCACATTATGAACAGCCAGGTATTGGTGTGTTCGGTTTTTCTGATAAATTGTTTTTTACATTCATTTTTTGTATGAAACCTGTAGTAGACGTCAAATATCAGTCTGCTGTTCAGTATAATGTTTCCTGTTGCCTTACAAGTATAACTTCCAACTGTTGCCTTATTTCTGCTGGTGTGACATATTTCAAACTTTACTTCACATGAAAACATTTACTTTTGAACATTTTAACCAGCTACTGGAGGTATTTTTCTGTTCATTTCAGGCTGCAGTGGACTGTGGTATGTCTGGTTTAATTGTGTTGCTTGTAAGGACACATTACTTATGCACAGACAGACAGACAGACCAAATGACATTTGTGGCAATAGTCTATGTCGCTGGTGCTTTGCAGATGCTTTTCGGAAAATATAATAACTGCATACTGCAGATACATCAACAATGGACAGCATTACTGTTACCAGGATTTTTCGCCATTCATTCAGTATTATTGTTGTATTGTATTTAGAGCTGTCAAGGCGTTAATTTTTATAATGCATTAACGCAGTGCGTTAATTTTTTTAATGCATTAATTAACGCGTAAATTAATGCACCCAGTCCCATCGAGAGGGAGACTAGGGGGATAAGTTATCACAGGCCTCGCGACGTTTGAGGGGCCCTGCCTGTCTAATATAGAAAGTTAGAAGCACATTTTTAAATGTATAATCAACAATAACTAACATCATAGGTAGCATAGACATCTATTAGCATGTCATTGAAAATCGAAATAATTATTTATTTACAGTAGTGATGGTACGAAAACTACAGTTTAGTTACTCGAATTCATTTGATTGTCAAATAACCGCAGTTTAACGGAATATTTCAACTTTTGCTTCACAAAATTTAGTAAATTAACATAAATTTACGTACGTGCGTTAATTTTTTTAACGCGCATTAATTTATTAACACATTAACGGGTTAATTAAGACGTCAATTATGACAGCTCTAATTGTATTGTTGTTTTTAGTTTTAGCATTCTGGCTATAAAATAAAATTATTATGTGCTCATTTTTCTAGTTGAAGGTTCCATCGTTCAAGTGAAGGTTGAAGCTGATAGTAATGATATCGCTAAGCATCATTCACATTATGGTCTGTTTAGTTTTTCTGATGGCTTGCCTCTACAATTATTTTCTCACTCACTAGGGTGCTGATTGTATGTTTTGTATGAAACCTGTATTAGATGTCAAAAAGTTTACACTGCTGGTATTTGACAACAAAGCACGATTAGCTATTTATAGTGAGCAGTTGTTAAACAGAGCTGACATCTAATGAATATTTACATGAAACGTCCCTAAGTGTGAAAGTTGTTATATGCCAGATTGTGTGCGAAATGGATATGTAGCATATATTTTCAGTTCTATATCGACAGGTTTTTCTATTTTTATGGGTTACTATGCTCAATTTTGACAACAGGCCTCATTAAAGGTCCATGGCCATGGTCAAACTCACTTGTGAAATTTATGTAGACTTAAATTAGACATTTCACCTTGCATATATAATATGTTGATTTAAGCTTTATAAATATATGCAAATAATGCACAAATTGTAACAAGTGCATTACGTTACATTATGCAAAATAATTTATCTAGGTCAGTGGCTGGAAGTGACGTCACCGCATGTACCCAGTCACTGTTTAGCAATTAATTTTAATATTTTTAATGGCAAAAAAATACTGTGGCATGGCAACTGCAGCAGTACTTGGGTAGGGAATGTGATTTTATAACGCTTATGTTTCTGTGCGTATTTTACGTTGACTACAGGTACACGTGGTGACGTCATCAGCCTGTCAACATGGCGTCTCATTTTCTGCATCGTTTTCGTAGATTGTAAATTTGAAATGTAAGTTTCTTCATGTTGACAAAACGCCGGGTGCCAATATTACTGTCAAAATTCTCAGAAAATTGTGCTGTTTTAGGAAAATGGTAAGTTAATTTTGGTGTCCATGGATTTTTAAAGTCCAAGTTGCATCAGTTTGCGTAACCGTTATAAAGCGCTAATTGGCTTAATCAAATGTTATGTTAATTTGTCGTTATTTATTAATCTTCCTGTTGCCAGTGTTATCTTGATACTGTAAAAAAAGTCTAATGTGGATAAATGTGACGAAAGTGTGACATCACAAACAACTATTAGTGTCATTGTAGCGTTTGACAGTGTTTGAACGCTAGCAGCATCGATGGAGCGCGGTACCGAGCGAAAAGACTTCGCTTTCATTTTGAGAAGTCACTGTCATACCAAAAGTAGGCCGACGGTATGCCCTTTCCGTTGCACCAATCGCCGACAGATTCCGACCTTCGCTTCCAGAATGCAAGCAGGTTCCTCTCTCTGAGCGCGTGCTGCATTGAAGCTACGGCCAGCTCATGGCATCTTAACTTTCTTGCACGCTGCAATACATGCAATAAACAAAGCGTTGTTTGTGACGTCATCATTCCATTCGCACAACATTATTTTTATTGAAATTGATGTAAAGCGATGTTTTTATTTCAACTGATCAGCGTATTATTAATTAGCATCACATTCTATACATATTTAACCAACATCGTTTTTTTTCATGCGACTTGGACTTTAAATAGCAAATATTGTTGTTATCTGTTTTGAGTAGAATCTCTCTGTACAGGTGAAAGTTTCTTTGAGGCGAAGATTGAAGCTGATAGTAATGATGTCACTGAATATCCTGCACATTATGATCAGCACGGTATTGGTATGATCTTTTGCTGTATTCTTTGCAGTCATTTGTCCCATGTGGGTCCTGACAGCTCTAAAGTAGGCCAACCAGCATTATTGCTTTTTGGGGTTGTTCTGAAAATTTGGAGGAATTTTCTTAAGATTTTCCTGTATTGTTTATAATTTCTAATTGTTTATAATTTTTATAATTGTTTATAATTTAAGTCACTAACTTAAGATTCTGTAACATTTCTCAGGAATTATATATTTGGGTATTTAAAGCCTTATTTCATAGCCAGTCACAGCTTAGGTAAATAGAAATATGAATGGAGCATTGTGATTTTTGCTACCTATAGTTGTTTAACTGAAGTGAATTTTTTTATTTATTTTGGCACGATATAGAAATTTTGTAGACCTGGAAAATTTTTTTTAAATGAATACTTGCCTGTTTGACATTTTCCTAAGGCCATAATTTTTCCTGGAGATTGCTTACTGATTTTTTCAGACAACCTTTATTCAAAATTTCTGTAAGTCTGATTGATCACTAAGATTTATCTTAATTTTAACATACACAATTATCAGTCTTAGCACTATTTAATGGCAATATTTTCTACTTGTGCAGCTGGATGTTCATTTGAGGTGAAGATTGAAGCTGATATCAATGATACCACTGAGCATCCGCAGGATGGCAAACGAAGACCATATTTGTGTACAGTGTGTGGCAAATGGTTTACCACAAAATACGTTTTGATCAGACACAAGCAATTACACACTGGATCATTGCCGTTTTCATGTACTCAGTGTGAGAAACATTTTGCCAGTGAGTATTACTTGAGTTGTCATATGAATGTTCACAGCAGTAAATACAAGTACACTGAATGTGGAAAGTGTTTTGAAAACAGGCAGAAATTAGCAGTACACAGCTGAAGTCATTCTGGAGAGAAACCATTTGAATGTACTGTTTGTGGCAAACGGTTTGCACAAACACATGACCTTGTTAATCACAGCAGAATTCACAGTGGAGAAAAGCCATACAAATGCTCCACGTGTGACAAAAGTTTCAGCCAGTCCAGTATCTTGCAGAGACACAAACATCGTGTACACAGTGACAGAGGACCTTGTGACTAGAGATTGCAATTTCAGGATTGAATTGTTTAAAACTAGCTCTCATCTGAAAGGTCATGTTTATACTGACACTGCAACCGTACTCATGTAGACGGTGTTGAGACTGTTTTACACAGCTCTATGTTTGCCATTGACAGCTGTATGTTTGATGGCCTACTTCTAACGCATTAGGTGTCATATTAGATACTCTATGCCGGAGCATGTAAAACAAATGTACTAAATTACCAGTACATTGCCTCAATACAACAAAACTCTTTCGAAGTTTTCATCTGCCATGCCGTCAGCAGAAATTAAAACTATTAACTAAAGCTGTTAAAACAATGGGTATTATTATTATTATTATTAGTCCGCCCGGAAGCGATAGCTTGCGGAGCGGACTTAAGTTTTAGCCCAGATGTTTTTTAAAAAAAATTTTTTCTGAGCGCAAGATCTCCAAGATGCGTGGGCCGACCGACTTGAAATTTTGCACGATGGTCAGCACTAGGCCGAATTTTATAATGCCGGTCCAAAATTTTGGGGGCCTTCCCCAAAAAAATTTCAGGGGCCAAAAACATGCAAAATTTAGCCCGATTTCGGACGACTTCGAAGTTCGGCGCCGAATATCTCCGAAACGGATGAGGATTTTCAAAATCGGATTTTTATTCCGTCTACCGTGACTCCTCCTGCGTTAGGCGAAACAAGTCCGGGGAAGTTTGGTCCAGTAACCTTGGAGATCTCGATGTTGAATGGTACCCACCTAAAGCACATTTTTCGGAAGACCTTATTTTGGCCCCTAGGGGGTGCTGCGTCCCCAAATTTTTACACGCGCTAGAGAATGACCAAGTCTTACTAGCACACCCCCCACCGGGGACGGGGGCCCCCGTACAATTTTTTTCAAAGGGGGGTCAAAAATTGGCTTAAAATGCAACAAATGAGCGCTTATAACTTCGGAGTTAGGGGGTGTAGCTCGACGGAACTTTCACACTTGACGCGGCTCTAGGTTGGGGTGTTAATGCAAGTAAAACTTTTGGGGGCACCACCCCCGTTAAAATTTAGGAGGGCAAAAACGTCCAAAATTTAGTACGTTGTACGACAACTTTCGAGTTTGAGCACAAATATCTCTGGAACCGATGAATATAGTGACAAAATTTAAATGGCGTTGACGAGAACGATCTTTTCGGCGTTGAACAAAAAAAATTGTGAAATTCCGTTTACTATGAACAAAGTTATAAGCGCTCATGTTGACATACCCTAAGTCGACAATGCGCGTTCGACATATGCCAATGCATTTGAGTTCGGGCCACGTGACTTTGATGCCGGGAAAATTTTACCCCCCCCCTCTAATTTCCGCCAATCAGACTTGGGGCGCCGGACAGATTCACGTTGGGCTTTGCCCCAAATTTCTAGCTATTATTATTATTATTATTAGCGTATTATTAGCATATACACATGGCGTTTCATAACGGCAGCTTTTTCTTCGTAATTCACTCAGATGATCAATTTAAACGAAGTTTGTACCAGATGTTGCTAAAGAAATATTAATTTTAAAAATTTCAACAAAAATGTGGCTGTTTGTTAAATATTCTTTGCTATTCATACTTGTGATGTAATGCTGACGTCATGCCAGGAGTACAAACTTGCTTCTTGCAACCAGTGCTGACAGATTTGCTAAACAGCTACCCTGCTTCGATGGCGGACTTTGTTTGCTTCATTGATGGCAAACTGTTGAAGTTTTACCATTGCAACCACAAAAAAATGTCCAGAACGATCACTTTCACACGCTTGTGGGGATAGCTCGACTTTTACACCTTTGAACAAGACAGTGCACCAGCACACACCGCTTGTGAAATGGTTGAGTTTTGGATTGTGAGATGCCTGATTTTATGCTTCTGTTGCTTGGAGCTGACATAATAAACATTTTTCATCAGTGAACCAGATTAAGTTTACCATCGCAGCAGGGTATAGTAACTGACAGCACCAGTTGAAACAAGCAAGCTTGTACTCACGACTCATGATGTCAGCATTACATTACAACTAACAAAGAAAATTTAACCAACACTCCAACAGTCACATTTTGTTGAAGTATTTTAAATCAGTCTTTTTTCAGCTTTACCTGGTAAAAATTACACCAAAAATTGATCATCATTTGACTGAGTTATATAAGAAAGAAAAAGGGTGCCTTTTATAAAACACCGTGCATATCTATGGGCCTGCCTAACTAACCAAAACCGATAGGCCATCGAAAACACAGCTAATGTGTCAAAAAGCCAGCCGCTTTTTAGTGTTAGTGCAATGCTGACTGCAGTGCAAGGACTTGTCATATTTCAGTGTCTGACAGTGTGTTTCTGTTTGCTACTATATAACAGTGAGATGTCCAGTTGAATGTTAAAGGTTAACGGTAACCAACCTAAGACATATGAAGATCTGCTATATGGGATCATACGGTGTTACCTGCCACTCGGCACAAGTGAAAGTGTCCCACCTTTACCTCAGTCAAGTAGGGTGGTACTCGATTTATATACTCTTGAGGGATGGAAGGCCTTGGTGGTTAATTGGATGGTTTGCCACTGTGCAGACCCATGCTAGTAGGCCTGGTATCCGATAGCAGCCCAACCAGGAGTTGAATTCACGACTTTTGAGTATGTAGTCTGTGCTGAGTGTTTCTTGTGATAGCATTATGAATACAAGAGTGCTTAATGTGAACAGTGTAACCCAACGTGTCTTTTTCAGCAGCATCAAGGGTTAATTAGCCTAAGTAGGTGGGGTAGGAGTTGCAATTTTCCAACTCGCACCTAAACTTTGTAATGTCGAACCCAAGCAATCTGTGCTGGCATTATAAATAGAATTCAGCCTGTTCAACAATCACAATACCAACAGAACTTTTTTACATTTTAACATTTTGTTTACTTAATTTATTTGCACATAACCAGCGATTGGTTAAAAGTTCTTCAACACGGAAATGTGTCGTCTTCCGTCTTGATCAGAATTTACTTAAAATAGTGATGTACAACTACATCTGCAGCAAGACAAATGTCTGAACAGATTGTCAGAACCCTTGAGGCTGCAGACAAAATATGTCTCATGGAATACGGACTTTAACACACAGACACACCCACAGTTCTCCATAGAAAAAAGTCCGTGGCTCACTGCGGCAACATGTCCAAATTCTGTGGCTTACGGTGGCCTTCCGTTTCAGAGCAAACTGAGCTCTGTCCTGTTTAGAAACTTTGGCTGTTGAAGGCTGGCATTGTGCTAAGTTATTCTAGCAAGATACAAAGAAAATTTTTTATCGATCTTTTTTCTTTTCAAAAGTAGAATCTCTCACTGTGAGTATTTACGACTGGGCTGTACTGCAATAGCTATTAGGAGGGCCCCATTCATTTCACAACTTCTGCAAAAATTTGGCGGGAAAGGGCAAATTTCGCAGCTCAGGTCAAAATATCATGGCCTGCAGTAATCTGTGGGCCCCGATCATTTTTGCTGTGTTTAGGCCTACACTGTGCTTGAAACAGTCATTGCCTTGAAACAGCCAGCAACGTCTGCTTGTCAGTTCCAGCATTCACTCATTCATTCATTGCGAATGATCATTCATTCAGCTGTTCATTCGCGGTGAACTTTGCGGAATTTTGCCGAGAACATGTGGAGAGGATCTTCATTGGGAACATCATTCACTTCGGGTGCTTCTTTTGTCAGGAAATCTAGACACAACACAATACATACAATCTGGGTATCACCCACCGGCATGGCTATGAAAAGTGTTCTCAAAAGTTCTCAAAAAAATCAACACTGAAATAGCACACTAGCTTAAAATGTTTTCATCATTCTGCAGTGCCTGCAAGGCACACATACAAGAGTCAAGGAGGGAGCTATGGGGAGCTACAGCGGCCCTCCCCAGTATGTTGGTTTGGCAGCTGTGCCCCAGAAAAATTTTCAAAAAGGTCAAAAGTGTTACATGCGTTAAAAGGTGCATATAGTTATTCACCGGAACCCATCTCAGAGCTACGGAGCATCGCCTGCCATATGTCGTAACACACTGCCACCTGAGACAGGTGAACGAGTACCACACTAAACCAGCCAGACAGGCTAGTATTTGACTCATCTAACCCAGAGAGATGGAAGGCTGAGTTGACCTTAGTGGCTGATTATACACCGTGGACCAATAAAAAATGTGGCATGCACTTTACTTTTGTTTAGATCTTCACCATTTATTGACCGATTTTCAAAATTCCTTAACTGACACACTCAGCAGACAATTTGCATCAATGTGATTGTTATATATCCCATCACACCATAAATGCATCTTTACATTACCTTGTGAAATATAAATGTAAGAAAAACTAATAACAATAACAAACATTCACCTAAATGAAAAAAAAACACTTTAGACCAACATTGTGGTAAATGATCCGTATGACAGTAGACTGTGTTAGACCCACACAGTATAATGTCATTATTACAGATCATTCATCGCAATGTTGGTCTGAAGGGTTTTTTTATCAATTTTATCAAAATGTTTATTTGTTATTATTGTTATATATCCATATTTCATTTATATTTCACATTTACTGTGTGGCAAGATGTATAATAATCACATTATTGCAAACTGTCTGCAGAGAGTGCCAGTGAAAGAATTTTGAAAATCGGTCAATAATTGGCAAAGATATGGACAAAAGTAAAGTGCCACGTATTTTATTGGCCCACCCTCTATATCAAACTATTTCACCTGTCTATTGCTAACCCTAAAGCATACTCATAAACGCTTTCACAGGATGGCATTAAATACTAAAACTACCAAGAACGTTCTCAGTAGATGTTGGTACCGAAAACCCAACTTTAACCCTAGTCTCTAACCAAAAACTACTTTGTTTCGGCGGTTTTTGGTAGTTTTCGGCAAATAGTGCCACCAATTTGGCAGTTTCACACTGCCATGAAGTGATCGTGAAATGCTAACGATATGCTAAAGCTTATGGATAGTGTGAAACGGCAGCAGCCCCAGCCCCCACCCAAAAAAACTAAAACAAAAGTTAGCAATGACTTTCTAAAGTAAAATAACACTGAAACAAAATACAAACCTTTCGTCAAGACTTCAGTCAGCCTGTGTCCGTAGGCCCTCCACGCAATGCGTATCAGTATCAAATTGACACAGAGCCAGAACAGCAAGATGGCGAGAATTTTTTGCTGAAACTCTAAACCTATCCATGACTGTACTATACTGCTGACAACAGCATTATCCTCGTATGATATGTAGGAATAACTGTCATTTAACGTCAATGAAACACTTTCACTTTCGCTCATCGTCAAAGTAAACGTAAACAATAAACATTGTAAAGTGGGTACGACACAGTCGACGTTTCCGAAAAAAAAGGTGAGGGCTGTGCGGAGTATTTAAAATTTTAAATGCATGAATCCGGAATTGTGTGTGGTAATATTTTTGGACTCAGGTGTTTAGCTTTTCTTAGTTTGTGATAAATTAATTTGGATGCAATTTCGTTTCACTTTTCTAGTGTAAATTATCTATTTTTATGTAAATAAAAAGATTTGTGTTTAGAATTACTATTTGCTATAGATTTTTGGAAGTCATACCAATTTATCGTCCATCACTGGCGAAAAACAGCTCAACTTTTGTTTTTTATGTACCGGCAAGCAACCCAAGTTACCCAACGAAAGCTGTTGATTCTAAAAGTTGTTGAAAATAAATGTAGCAAGCAATTGAAGCAAAGCGCGCGGGAAATTCCGCCCAAAGCCTACGGAGTACGGACGGGAAATTTTCGGTATCGATAACGGAAAAGATAAAACGGAACTGGGGAAAACCCGGCAGTTTCCTGTTTCACTACTGGTTTTGCTGAACAAAACTGTTGCAATCTGAGACTAGGCCCAATTTGTGCAAATAATTGGACAAAAATGAACGCCAACAAGTTAATGTTGACGATATCGTTGCTGATGACAGTTTATGCAGTCTCTGGTAAGCGGATTTGTCTCTAAATTTTCTTGTTTGCGTTTTTTCCGGCCGGATTTAAGTTAATCTTAGTTATTATGATAGTAAGCGTTATATGGCTTTTGCCTGTGCTTACTTAGGCCACCAGTAGTTCTGGTGGCTTCGGTGAATTCGGTGAATTAGGCTACTCAAAAGTTGTGAACCGTTTTTAAATTACACCGAATTTGGTCAGTTCATTATCAAGTAAATAATTAGTCTACAGCTTTTGCCACCAAATTTCACAGGTCTGTTTTTAAGATTTTTGGGGGTCTTACTTTTGCGGGGAGAGACCTATAGGAAGTGGGATGAAAGAGAAAGGAGGGAAGGGTGAGAAAAGAAAAAAGGGAAGGGATGGAAAGGGAAAGAAAGGGAAATCAGGAGCAAAAGAAGGGGAGCTTTTCTCAAATTTACACTTTTGGCTACACCACTGATCCATGTTTTCTGAGTCTGAAAAAGTGCACAAATGCTTACTTGTTGTGGATTTCTTGAATTACGAAACTTTCGTTCCCACGTACTTTTGCTCCTGGGAGCGAAAGTTCCATAGGTGGAACTTTCGCTTCCAAGAACTTTCGCTCCCTGGAACTTTCGCCCCCAAACAAGAATTACTTTTATTTACATGATCAGCTAGTGGTATTTTCGCGTAAGGCCTATTATTTCTTTCTTGGTTTATTATGTAATGAATTATTGTAAATAAAATTAGGCCAACTGCCCTTAATTATGGAATAGAATATGACCTGTAATTTATTTAAATACAATAACACGCACCGTCATCACAATTACTTTTACCACTATAACGACATCAAAAGTAAATAACCAAAAAAAATAAGGGGAGCGAAAGTTCCAGGGAATGACAGTTCTAGGGAGCGAAAGTTCCATGTCACTTTTGCTCCGGGGAACGAAAGTTCCAAGGAACGAAAGTTCCAGGGAGCGAAAGTACCATAAGTGGAACTTCACTCCCGGGAGCGAAAGTACGTGGGAATGAAAGTTCCTGTTACCGATTTCTTGGACATTATTGTTTCACAACAATCGGAGATTTAAGCAACGCATGACAAAATATTTTTATGACTTAGGGGCCTGCCTAATCTGTTGTTAATATGAATTTAGTAGTGTGCATAAAACTTTTCAAGAAGTTTTGACGCGATACAGCTATGCTGTAGCCTGTAGGGCGTTTTTGGCACGATGTGTCGTCTGTCTGTCTCCGTCAATCACGGACGTATTGTGGCTAAACTGTGCGAGATAGGGCCTAGGTTGCTATTGATCACTAACAGGAAGTCGCATGTTGGTCTTTAAATGACGTGAAATCATATTGACCTTGGATGACCTTAAAGGGTTATATAACGCATTACGGTATGCTCGTCTTGCGGCATTGTGGCTAAATGGTAAGTTGTAGGGGGTCGGTGATGGTACCATCGGATAGAACGTTGGCGAATTTTCATAGGCTGGCAATAGTAACCATGTCTCCATCTGCAGCGGTTTGGCTGCCATTTTCAATTGAAAGTGTCAAGCTAGCCTATACCGTATCTCTGAAACGGTGTGAGATAAGACCGGTGTTACTATTAGTCACTAATACAGGAAATGGCATAAGCCCTTTTAGATTAGATGGAAATCATTGACTTTGGATGACCTTGAAGGTCAGTACTGCAACAGAAACTGTATAGGCTGTAGCGCATCTTCCCTAGCAACCGCTGGGCTTTTATGTTTTCTGCTTGTTTGCGTTTCGTATTCGCATTAATTGCAGCGGTGATGAAGAGGTATAGCTACAGTGTACAGTCAGATAAGTGGTTCAAATATACCAGCATGTGTAGGCTTAGTTGTGTACCCAATCTACCCATACCAGTAATGAATGTGTACTACTACCACTATTACTGCTACATGTCTGCGTGTATTGTAGTATCCCGTGGCGCTGTAGAGCTGTACATATCTCACGCTGGCTCTGATAGAGAGGACTGTGGTACTAATCATAGTCCATGTGCCAGTCTACGTTATGGCCTGTCTGCGCAACCCAATGCTTCCTATGTTTACATCAACAGTTCCGACGGACCTTACTTTACCGAGGCAGGTCAGATATGATAGGCCCTATACCATTGTTCCGTAGTCAATAGCTATAGATGTTTTCTGTGGAAAATACAGCTGATGATTATAAATTGTAAAATATTTTTCATATTAGGCCTAGGGTAGGTTGCAGTCTGGGCTTATATCCTTATAGCTGGTGGGTGCAGCTTGTGTCCATTAAAATGCCGGGGAATTTTTGTTAAAAGTGTAGATCTGACTCAGACTTACGAACTCCCCCTCCCTGCAGAAGGGAAGGATTCCGAAGGGTGGGGGAAAACTTGAGCCAAAAAGCAAAGGGGATGGAAACTTGAGCTCGATTTTGATTTCAGATTTCAGGGAATAGTAGCCAATGGTTGCAGTTTGACTTAGCTCATAACTTTGTTGAACGAAGTTATAGTCAACGCCGGGCCAGATTAGTATTTGGATAAATGACCACCGACAGGTGGAAAAGTGCCATTTTGGTATGTAACCAGCCACCCAAGTTAACCCAAACTAGCCATCCTTCCATGAGTAGGTACAATGAGCACCAGTAAAAGCTGGGACATAAACAGACACACCGTGCGATGCTCCAGCTCTGTGTCCGTAATCCATGTAGGCCTGTTTTAGATGCGTGTGCTCAATATACCAGCTTTTCCGTTATTTGGGTTGCTGTAGGCTTAGGCCTATCTTAAGGCCTACTGAACTGAACTGAACTGACACAGTTTAGTTTTTAAAATTTTGACGAACTAACCAATGGGCAAGCAGGACCAGCTTATTGGTCATTGGTTGATGCGTACGTTCGCATAGTCATGTAGGCTACCGACGCCATTAGACAGTGACTGTTGTAATGTATTTTTGCTTGCCCATTGGTCACTTCGTCAGAAAACTAAACCGTACGTGTCAGTTCAGTTCAGTAGGTATTCTCAGCTATTATGATAATGATATTGATGATGTTGGCAACTAATATTATTTGTTACAGGTGCTAGTTACATATTCATTGATCACGAGATGACGGTGTCGGGCATGGGTCGTCAACCGGCTGTTATACAGTGTCTCCCTGATACGAGCGTCAACAACTCCAGGCTGTTCCTTTTCACTCCCGCCCCGCCCAAACGACGTATCAAGGTCATCATACAGGTCAGAACGTCATATCTTGTTCTGAAATAAACTAAAACTAGATGGTAGTTAGAACTCCGTTGACTATTATGATTTCGCCAATATGTAACAACTACAATACCAAAAAGTGCATTTTGGGCATATTTGACTCCACCGTGACCTTGACCCTTGACTTTTTGATTCCCACATTTGACGCGTTCATCCTTGCCCCGTAATCCGTTGTGACTGACAAATGACAGATGGACAGACCACGCTATGAAGAAATATGGAGATATAGGCTGGTTCTCACTGTGCCTACCCACAGAGGGATGGCCAGGCTGAGTTGACCTGTCCGTCTGTTTGTGTGTTCTTAGAACCTGTCGATACGGAACTGTCATGGAGGTAGTGAGCCGCTAATTCAACTCCGTAACACCAAGCTTCGACTGTACAACAGCGAATTTACAAATAACGCTGTTCTGATATCTCATTCTCAGATAGCAGCGGATAATTGCTCACAGGTTTCACTGACCGTGGACAGATGTAACTTCAGTAACGACCTTGCTTCACAACCGGTTTATCGACCTGCCGTTGTGCTGGCCGGCTGCCAGAATATACATCTTGATGTCACTAACAGTGGGTTTACTACGACCCCAATACTTGTCGATGCCGAACTGAACAGGTAACTACTGCAGGATACTGTTACAATGTGCTGCTGCTTCTGCTACTACTATTACTACTACTGGTAATAATGTTGAAAGTCGGTTTACTACGATGCCTATACGCGTCGAGGCTGAACTCAACAGGTAATGGATACAACTATGACATACTTCTACAAAATCCACACGTAGGCTACAATATCCTTTCTGAGACTTTGGCACTTTATAAATCATTTACTTACTTACTTACTTATTTACATTATAAGGTACTAGGCCTACTACTACTGCTGGCAGTCAGTTTTTTACAATGCCTATACTTGTTGATGTCAAACGTGACAGGTTTACAAAATACTACTACTACTACTACTACCAGTTCACTACAACACCAGCCCTATATGCGTCAACGCCGAACTTAAAAGTTTTACAACATAC
>Ga0209367_1003280_pt1 | contig 21957 bp, 7 predicted proteins | sample WorMetLIZISLAND2_FD_187412 | JGI IMG/M metagenome (GOLD analysis project Ga0209367, IMG submission 187412) | Marine gutless worms symbiont microbial communities from Max Planck institute for Marine Microbiology, Germany - Olavius geniculatus... ... | reverse complement strand
TGAAAATGTATTGTCTGATAACTTGTCTGAAAGATTGATTTGCAGCTGTGACTGCTTGACATTCGAACTGTATAGCTGTGAGATTATTTTGTTTTATTTTCGCGTTGCACGTAATCGTATTTGCACGGTGTAAATGTTTTGCTTTATTAAAGTGTACATTTGTTTCATTTTCAATTGTTGAGTCCAGTTTCTGTAACTTCAGGCCTAGGTTAACTATACAATAAGTTCAACATAGGCCTAGGACTCAAACCTCACTAGGCAGCCTCACAACAACGAAAAACGGCGTCCTTGTACTTATGAAGTTTTCTATTTACATCAGTGTGCCTGGAGCACTGCGAGGCGCTATCTATAAGAGATGAATTCGCGTGAATTGCAGAGGGAGGTAGGCACGACGCGTGGCAGACAGCAGCCGTATTGTCGCAGGAACGCGACCGACACATAGAGGACATAGGCTATAGAATAGGTTTTTTGTTGAGCTTGACGTGATCCGAAGAATGTTGAGCTTAGGTTAGTCTAAACCATTTGACTGACAGCTGCCATAGTAAACGTCAGTCATTCGTAGGTACGAAGAAGGCGTTTTGCCGCTGAGGCGTCTAGAGCTCGTCTTTCTTGCGGGCTGCGGCGAATGCACACAGAGACCAGTTATTGTTGCGTGGTGGACCATTATGAAGCGAATATAATATAACAGTAGCCGAATGAAAATATTTGTCGGCGAAGGTTTTGAGCGATTAAGTCATGTGTGGCGTTCACTGCATTCACTCTGCGTTTTCACTCATTGACAGCAGTGAAAGATTCTATAAAGGGTTTTTTGGAGGGGGAAGGAAATTCTAGATTTTGAGTTTTTCAGATTTTTAGCCGACCAATAGGTTGAGTTTGGGTACGATGTGTCGTCTGTCTGGCTGTCTGTAACGCATGTATTGTGGCTAAACGGTACGTAGGAAGTCAACGTTGGTACCGTTGGTTAGGGCAAGTTCTAATAGCTGTCAGTCGTAACCATATTTCTATCTGCAGCGGTTTGGCCGCAATTTTGAATGCAAAGTTGTTGCCTGCAGCCATTACCCACTTCAGCCGAATTATCGTCTCGTATCCTAACGTGCACTGCAGAGTTCGATATAGCAACATCACCATAACGTGTATGGGACTGTAGTCACTCTGGAAAATCGCTTTTTGCTACCGGAAGTCAGAGGCTGACCTTCGGATATATGCGGTACGGTCGGCCCACCCTGGCGACCGCTGAGCTTTTGGTTAAAATTTAGTATGCCAAGACTGGGCACAAATTTGAAACCGTGTTTGCTATCATAAATTGTACAACTTACAAACCTAGTTTTAGAGTTCTTAGATTTTGCAAAAAAACCTTTTAAGCAACCGATGTGTTTTCGTACAAATTTTTAGCCCCTGTATGGTTTTGCACGATATCCGGCGTGTTGAACAATAAGCTTGTCTGCTTTTTGCGAATAAACGTGTTCATAAACATTTGCAGTTGCAACATCATTCACCTAATGCACATTGTTTTTACCCACTTTTTTCAACTAAATTCTATTTTTTTATTCTAACCTCACTGCAGGCTGGGGACCTCACATATTTCAATTCCAACCTTCTCGTCTGGCCTTTGGAGATTGTGGTGACTCGAGAGTTTTCGCAATTCCTACAACTATTATACCGAAATGACCGGCAAAATAGCTTAAATTATTATTGGTCTTTGGAACACGTTTGCTGATTGTTGTGTACAACATTAGACTGTCCGTATGGCGAATAAAAGTGTATGTATTCGTTCTCTTTATCTGCAGTTGGTGACAAAGAAATCACTGATCGTGCTAGCAGACATTTATCTACAGTACGCTGTGATCATCATCATCAGCAGCAGCAGCAGCAGCAGCAGCGAGTAAAAGAGAGTATCAGCTAGCATCGTTCTGCCTGCGCATCGCTCGCCTAAAGCATGACAATGTACGCAGGTTTGCCGGGAATAGGCCTCGGCATGCCGGTTGATAAAGCCCCTCCAGCACCAGCACCGGCATCAACCGAATACTTCTACTGCAAGGTAATTAGCATTATTTTAAATAAATTTTAGATTGAAACGGTAAATAATAAGTTATACAAATTTATATAAATGCAACCTTTATGGCCAGTTTACACCTACGACGCCGACGCGATTCAGATGTTGAGTCGAATCGCGTCGCAGGTGTGAACTGGTCATTATTTCAGTTATATTCCGTTTACACGATCGAGCAAACGTCCAGCAAACTTCCAGCAAATGTATTCAAAATACTCGTACTAATTGCTCGACGTTTTCTGGATCGTGTAAACACCCTATCATTGTCGACGTTTCGGCAGCCGCTGCTGCCTTCCTCGGAAAGACTATCCGTCAGGTGTCGCTGCAGCGGACAGTAAGTAATCGTATATAATGTGGAAGTTGGTAGGACCTCTCGTCTCGGTTCATCGACTTGTCTTGTTCTTTTCTGACGTGTATCGCTTCCCTGGTCCACGGGTCCATTCTGCTGCTTTCTTTGTCCCATGCATCGTGCGATTTGTCGAAAACCTACCGAGAATTTACAATCAAATGTCTTTGAACAGAGACTCACTGTTATTGCGTTAGCTTGTTAGATAATACGGATACTAAAACGATCGCTAATAATAGCCAGGGCTTATTTGCATATTCCTAATTCTCTGTCTCAGTAGCCTAGACTCAGTTGCGGAACGAAGCCGAAAGACAGTGCTGTGCAGATAACATCGATTTCACTCAATCACAGCTAGGCCTATCATAGCAGGACGACGACTCGAGTTAGCATTTTAATCTCTCCCTCACCAGAATCCTTCATGGCCTAATCTATCCATACATACGTCGCGTAGATATTTGATTGTTTATTTTTCTGAAAAAAATATACCCAGATCAGGTAGAAAGCTTTTCTTTCCATATTCCCGATTTGGCGCGGCATACTTCTCGACTATTTTACCATAGGCCATAGCGTGGTTGCTGTTTGTTCGTTTGTCAGACTGTGCGCCCTGCTAAAGTTGTCGGACGGAATGAGATGCTATTTAAATGGAACACCCCGCGTGTAAATCCAAGTAGGCCTACCACTGTAGCCTATCAAGGGGTCCGCTGCGCCACAGAAAAGAAAACTTTTGCCAGCTAAAATGTGTCTAGCAAAGTGCGGCCAACGTGTACCGAATGACTTCGGTCCTCGATCGTGTTGAGTGCATACGTTCTCTGAATCGCGCGCTAATTATGCGACCTACGTAAATGCCTGTTCAAGAACTGTCCATTCGTCCGTCTGTCCGTCATTGCCGCTTGTTGTGTGTGAATAGCTGTGTGATATAAACTGCACTGGGCGACAGAACTTCGACAACCACACGAGTGGATTTCGACACTGCAAGGTCGGAATATCATTACTTTAATTAGCAACTCTTGTTATAGGCCCACGCTGCTGACTATGTATGTATGCTTACTCGACAATTCACGGTTCGTTTACATTTTACAGCTTATCTCACCAGACGTCCTGGTTCAATAGACTAACCGAAGAATGCACTTCTATGATTAGCCGGACTGAAATTTATTGCGAAATGTCATAGGCCTAATCACTGCGTTATGCACTCATTCGCGCGTAGTGTGACAGCTTTTTATTTTTTGATCATGGTAGTTCTTCTGGCTATAGTAAATCTATTCTGCCTGTCAGTACAATACGTATCTGGATGCAAACGTAGCCTACGCCTGAATATAACGCACTTCGCCGACGGGCGCTAGAAAATGATGACAAGAGATGTATAGACCCTCTGTATAGTCTGTCATATTGACATGGGGTGTCACGCCTTGGCGAGTATGAGACTAGACATTGCGGTATTTTTGCCTATAATTATACAGTATACCGAGGAATTGGTGATTCAGCCAATATTACGACCTCACGCAGGCATACACTCACACGAAAGCAAGCACCAATCACGACTGTCCCATCTTCTCGGATTCGATCGCTAAACGCAAACTGGTCAATTATTTAGTTGTATTTTACGCAACAACATGCATTGCAGACCTTTATCTATCAAAACCTATGGTAACAACATTTACAGAAATATAGACATACCTAAAGCCTACTTACGCATGAGGTGATAGGGGCATTGGGCAATGGGCATGAATTAAAGCGGGTTTAAAAGTTTAATTCAAGTGTAGATAAGTCTATTTCTTCTCTAGCAGTGCGTCACTGCGTGCAAAGATTACTGGAACATAGTTACTTCCACATAACTAAATGTTCAAGTACAAACTCAGTCACCATCTGTGAGAAAATTGGGGCTTAAATTCTCATTCAAAGATTGTTATCTTATTTGGCCACCACGGGCAGATGACTTATCGTGGCTTCCGGTAAATCAGTGCTACAGTTAGCGATTTGTGCCAAACGATTTAAGTAGCCAATGGGAGCAGAACTTCCATCAGTCGACGTATGAGGTTGTTTTGCCTGGAATGATGAGCCGGTTACGCTTTGGTGCACGCAGCAGACGAAAACGGTCAACTCGCCTGGTAATAATTTGTCAAATGTATTTTTGGCCTGAACCTATTTTGGATCTGAGCTATTGTGGAACCTAAACTTTTGCCAATTTTTGTGCATAGCAAAGAACACTGTTGAAGTGGTCTGGTAATAATAGTTTGGACTGAATGTGAATCTCGAACTTCTTCGAACTTTCAGCTTCGCTTGATTGACGGACATAGAACGCCGGCTGTCAATAAAATGAATGACTGCAAGAAATATTATTAGAGTGTGACCAATCTAATGTAGGCCTACACCTCGCGCACACTATCCTCTCCTGCATTCTTCCAAGTGCTTTTTCGTTTCTTTTAACTTGTATTAGAAAATCGGCGTCGATTTGAGACTAATAGTGACTGGCATCTAGGTCGTTACTGGAAATTGTCTCCCCGTCTATCTGGCACCGTTATCAAAATATGGGATCCGGCGACGTCATCGGTCACGTGACCATTCAACTTGCAATAGTCGACTTCCTAAGTTCCTATGGGTGGTCCATTGTGAGCATGCGTCTATCTAGCACCGTTATTTAGATATGGATTTTTGAAGTTTTCCAAGAAGGCTCATCTAGGAACGGAGGTGGGTCGTTAGTCGTCGGTCGGTCCTCAATATTACACTGATGTCATATACTCCTCTACGTTAGAAACGTAGCGCGACCATTTGACATGCGGACGCAATAAGGAAGTCAACCGGCTGCAGTTTGACACCTTATGACTGTCTCACACAGCTACTGCAGATCTACCGCAGAGTGCGGTGACTATCTTAATTCATACCATAGGGTGTTACTGATCGGTTATCATTTTGCTCGAATGACTGTCAGACAGCGGCATTAAAAGTAGACCGACCATCAATCAATGACCCCACACTTGACCATTTGTAGACCGAAGCCACTAGACATGAAATCACATGCAAAATTCTCTTATATCATAACAAATATATATCATCTGACGCAACGATGATTAGGAAGCATTTACGCATCTGCATTTAGGATGTTAAGGCGTTATAAAAGTTATTATTATTATTATTATTTATCAAGATCATTATTTCGGCTATACAAAGTTTGACACATCGTTCTCATATATTGCTGATCTTCGACAGCGGCGGATTCAACCTATTAATGCATGGACAACCATCGTCGGTGCTCAGAATAATTAGGTTCATGCTTTCTTCCGGAAGGCAGTCATGCTTTTGAGTTGCGAATCTCATTTAACAGCCACAATTGTTCGGCTGATACTTTATAATATTATCATTATATTCTCGTGGCTTACAGTACGTGTACATTGCTGGAGACCGTAAAAATAAAGCAATAATTTTGCTCATGCGTGCACAAACTATAGTGTCCGGAAAAAAGTAACCCCCTAGACATAGTACAATAGAAATGTCAAATCTGAAGAAAATCTAAATAAAATTTAACACACTTAATTCGTAATAAATTGCTGAAGCTATCACCAAATTTTGTTTAAAATATTATTTATTAACGAAGTAAATAATTATTGAATATTGGTAACAAAATATCTCCGTTACCAATAAAGCGTTACATACTGCAGTCGCTCGACCGGGAGTGACGTTTGTTGACGCAATCAACGTAAAGAATAAAGTAAAAAAATAACAAATGGTATTTTCTACAGACGATCGTGTTTTGTGTTTTAATTTAATTGTTGAGACAAGAGAAAGGGTATGGTGCTAAAAAGTTTATCGAGTACAGTTTGACGTTAGGCCTACGTGTCCTTGCGGTTGCTTAATACCAGGCACTTCACGTTTTGAAGTGACCTCAAAAAAGCCGCGGTTACTATTGTTTGCGTCGGCAGATTTAACTGCAGTTTGCTATTTTGATTGCCAATAAATAAAGCATTGTTGACGTAGAATTTTGTAAAAATCAAATATTGTTTGTTGAAGTTACGCAAATGTACATACTACAGAGGGGTTTACTTATGTAACGCCATACCGGTAGCGAATATATTTCGTTATCAATAATCAACAATTAATAACTTTGTTAATAAATAATATTTTTCAAAGAAATTTGGTGGCCGCTTTAGCATTTTATTGGGGGATTAGAAGTACAATTTTTTTCGATTTGTTTAGGTTTGACTTTTCTATTGTACAATGTCTAGGGGGTTACTTTTTTCGGACACTGCGTATATTGTCTTGCGACGCGTCAGCTTAGCAAGGTCTCGTTTTTGCCCAATGTGTCTGTGTGCCACGGCGTACTGCGTTGTCCAGAGTTAGATGGATATCAGCAACCGATCATCGGATCCACTTCGGGTTTGGTTCTAAGGTTGGGTATTCGAGGTAGGCAGATCCAACGGTCACGTGACCAATGACGTCACGTGACCCCGAAACTCGTGACCCGTCTTCTAGGCTGCATATCTTTATAACTGTACAAGACGGACGCATGATCATCATTGATCACGAATAGGAAATAACATATGCAGAGTTTATTAGTCACGTGGCTTTTTATCAGAGTCTTACGGAAACTTAACCTCACACAATGTCGCTTGTCTCGTACTGCTATAAGCGACCCTTATTTTCCGACAGCGTGTCTGTGGGTGTCTGCGTTTCTGCAAGGCTGTCTGTCTGTCCCCACTTAGTCTGCAAAACCCCGATTGCTATAGTAGTCGGAAGCCAGTAGCTACGTCGCCGACCAGCTTGTGACTTAAGTCGCCGATGGGTAGATCAGCGATAGATGCGAACGAGGCGTTAAACTATAAATAGCCGAAATGCTTCCTCGTCTTCATTGCTTCAGATGATACACGCGAACATTTGACGCGTGAGTGACAGTGGACGTTCAATTGCTTTAGAGTCCTCAAGTGGCCGGATGTGATGATGCCGCAATTGGTGTGTCACTTATTCAATTATCATCGATTTTGAGTGGCAGTCGGCGGCGTTCAAGTACCGAAGTTAAGCATGACCGATGATAGGCCTATTACTGGGAGATACTGTTGTTTCTTGTCATATAGGCTACATCATTGCATTAAATTTTATGTCGTATAAGCCTAATATAGGCCTATGGACGCGCCGATGCATGACAGTGTCATGTCCACTCTGCTTATACGATTATAGCTGCGTCTATTATGTAGCCTAAATGTAGGCCCATACTGTATACAACTGTACACGGATAAGTCGGTTTCAAGGGCCGTCCTCACCGCCAGCTTTACTTTATTCCTTATTCGTTGACAGCAAATAAACAAAGAAATTGAACAACCAAAAAATGGAAACAAAAGATGCAGAGACAGTCGAACTAAATCGTTCAGTTCACTTCTGAGCCAATTGCGACCGATTGTCCGTGAACTTCTGAAGAAAAAATTCCTGTCTACGACTCGCAATTGAGCTCTACGCAGATCTGGTATCAAACGCGGTTCAACATTTGTGTGCAATATCAACGGAACAGCGTCGCTGTGCGTACGATTCTCTCTCAAAATTTAGATTTTGGCGCATTAGCAATTTTTGTGGTTTGATTGCGTAACGGTTAAGACGCCGAACAAGAGGTCGTTAGTTTGACTCCCGTTTTCCTTCCCCTGCCGGAGCCTTCAACATATTAAAATTGGCACGTATCCCGAAGAAGAGAAGAAGAAGAGTCGCTATCATTTGGTTACTGCTATAGATCGATAGGCAACTGGACAGGTAAACAATCTCGGTATTGGCTGGAATTGAAGCAAAACGCGTTCAACTGTGTCGGGTGGCAAGTGATTCCAAGCGGCAGGTGACACTCCGTGGCTCCGAGATGAATTTTTTCACACACATTTAACCCTTAATTGCTGTTGGTTTGTTGCGGTTGGGCTGTGTAGAAGTTCCTCATGAAGCAGAACGACTTGGGTTATGATGAGTTTGAGCGGGTTTACGGCGACGTACCGTTCAACAAGCAGTGTGGCAACGTTCCGCCTCCCAACGTCTGGGTAACTATATCAAAAACACGTAATCAGTCTCGTCGATCATTCGTGACCGCGGCATCGTAGTTAGAAAAGTCGTGGGTAGAAAATTGCCATTTTTCGATAGACATCTGAACATCTTCAACAAGCGGCATTACGGGTGCTCCAAGTTTTAATTTACTCCTATTTTTTTCTCCAAATTGGGGATTTTTAACCCCAAGTTTTTTAATTTTTTGGAGAAAAATTTCTGAGAAATTAAAATTGGAAAGGGGGTTAAAGAATTGCACTTGCCACGACGTTTGTAATTCATGGACACATAGCGGCGACCGAAAACGCTAAACCTGACATCGCGGCACCGAATTGAAGCAGTGGACGTCACTCACATCAGTAGTAGGCGTATTGCTCTGCTGAAATACCTGCGTCTGGTCAGGTTGTTAGGTCTTGAAATTATTTTTTATAAAAATATTTTATGTAAAAACATTTGGTAAGCATCAGTTCTAGTGTCATGCATAATTTTTCATTGCTCATTATTTTGCTATCGCTATAATAAAAAAAGAAAGCCCAACCGTCGCTAGGGAAGACGCGCTACAGCCTATACAGTTTCTGTTGCAGTACTGCATAACCTTTAAGGTCATCCACGGTCGATGATTTTCATGACATTTGAAAGCCAATATACGACTTCATATTACTGCTCAATAGCAACCTAGGCCTTATCTCTCACTGCTTCCGAGATACGGCCAGTTATATCTTGAAGCATTTTATTGAAAATTGTGGCCAAACCGCTGCAGATGAAGACGTGGTTACTATTAACAGCCTATAGGATATCACCAGCGCCCTATCCGACGGTAACATCACAGACCCCTACGACTTACCGTTTAGACGCAATACCGCACGATTGGCATTGCATAAGCCCGCGGACTTTGTCGCAAACATCTCGACATGTCGAGATGGTTTGTGTCCGCGACTTTCCCTGCGGGAAAGTTTCGGTAAAAGTCGGCGTAATGGAATTTGGGCTATACTGCGTTACTATTCGAGGTCATTTAAAGTCATCGATTTTCATGTTATTTGAAAGCGAAAATGCGATTTTTTATTAGTGATTAATAGCAACCTAAGCCTTATCTCGCACCGTTTAGCCACAAAAAAACATCCGTGACAGACAGACGGACAGAGGACAACGGTGCGAAAGACATAGCTGTATAGCGCATCAATTATAATTATTGCTATACTATCATCGTTATTAACGCGAAAGTCGTACACATGGTACAGAATGTTTAGTGGGGCTATGTCGTCTCAGTCGGCGAATTGTGAAGTGGAATTGGCCATTACAGTGGTGTGAATAGCAGAGCCCTCGCTGGCCACGATTCATCATCATGACAAGCACATTACAATTACAACGCAGTGCACTAATGCTATATAGGACGGTGCCTTACCGCGGACGTGCTTGTCTATAGTGCAAGAGAGGCCTTCAGAGATATGATTTAGTTGATAATGGGTGCATCACGGACTAGAACCTCGCCTATAGGCCTACGTCTCAAGCCTACGACAAACGACACTTTATATAGATACGCACATATTCAAAAAACAGTCTGTCAAACTATTGTAAACAATAGCACCACAATGTGTATGTGTATGATATCCATTCGTCATGCATTCTGCATAAAAGGGTTCGATCGCTTTTTTACTTCACCTAAATGCGACGGCCGCTAATATTTGCAGTTTTGGCTCTTTCGAAGTAAAATTCTGTGGCATAATTATGACTGTGGGCTAAAGCTGATTTTGCTATTAGAAATATTTTTCTACAGGTGTCCGTCGATCTCAGCATCTGTGTGCAAAACGTAAGTAAGTAAGTAAGTAAGTAAGTAAGTAAGTAAGTAAGTAGTTGATTTTTAAAGCGCCAAAGTCTCAGAAAGAATCAGGGCGCACCTTGGGTTGTACCACACAGCGCGTAGTGACTTAAATACACAGCTTCAAACATGTCATTAGCAATTATTCAATAAATATATATTGTCGTTAATTGTATAGAACATAAATAAGTAATAAATGGAGATGATGGTCAACGTTGGTCATGAACAGTAGCCGTGGACAGCGGCCCAAGTCGCTTGGTTAAGTTTAACGTCGGCGGCCGCCAGGCAAGTCGTTCTGTGCTGGCGAACTCTTGCAATAATTGAAAGCATTTTAGATATTTTCATTGTTATTGTTGTTCTAATAATTGTTAATATTAAGCAAGTGAACGTTGAATTGAAACTTTGAAGCTGTTGTTGACTACAGGAACGGTACGCATTGCGAGTCTACAGAAGCGGTTTGGTCCACAAATTTACGTGCAAGGTAAGGCAGTCCTTGTTCCATGTACGGCGTTTCATCAGTTTTTTACACGTTTCGTCACGTTATACAAGAGTGCACTCTAGAGTGTATTTGCGAATTAAGAACGTTTAGTACACTGTAGAGCGTGTTGAAATGTACTTATTTTATGACTATCGACGGTCTGTTCTGCGTGGGACGTGCGTGTGATACAAAGACCCGAGACGCGTTTTAATTGTCACCCTCAGGCTCGTCGAGAGGAGAGAAGGGAAAAGTTTTACTTGGGCTCCGCGACGTTTGGGGGGGGCGGTGTCGCTTAGAAATATTAAGTACACTAAAATGTGCCATTTTAAAAAGCAAAATTTTCGACATCCCTGGTCACTCTTGGCTGGAGTGAGTTTAGAATATTATTCACAACAGAATGTCTCCGTGAAAAATTTTTCTCTTCCAAAATTGCATTTCCATGACATAGCAAAGCAGAATTTGAGAATCGAGAGTCAGTGGCAGTTGCTTTTGCTGCATTTTCCTTGAACTGATTTTGAAACTTTGTGCCTGCATGCTTTAAATCCTCAAATGTATTTTTTTGTTGCCGAGTTAACGAAATTTTGAAGTAGCGGAGACTATGCAGCTCACGTGACTTGGCTGTTTTTTTTTTGGTTAGCGGGCCCCGGTTGGTTTATAGAACTGAGCAACGTACAGCACAACGCTATCGTTGCTTACCACCATACGATATCTCGCAGAATAAAAAAGATGTAGCATACAGTCATGTTCCTAGAGGTGACGCCTAATGCCAAATAACTTTATGTATACATCGTGACAAATTCGTGCTAACTGTTACAATGTTTATGTCGATGTGTTAGCCATGCAGCGTGAACACGTTTCAAATGCTCAAGTGGTTCGAACACATTTACAGCTACCAACACGGAGAGGTATGTACAGATCTACGCTTATACCCCGTTCACACGATCAAGCAAACGTCGAGCAAACATCAAGCAAAATTCAGAATACACGTGCACGACGTGTGCTCTAATTGCTCGATGCTTGCTCGACGTTTGCTGGACGTTTGCTCGATGTTTGCTTGACGTTTGCTTGATGTTTGCTCGATGTTTGCTTGATCGTATAAACGGGGTATTAAAGCAACTGCAAAGTGACCCATAAAACGTAGAACACAAATGCTGATAAAGCTGGATAGAGCTTGCCCCTGAGAAGTTTAAAGGTGATACGGCGATAGCCTATGTATAGGAAAAAGTCGGTGACAAAAACGGGCGGGGGTGAAGGTGAAGGTGTTTTTTGCTCCTGAGGAATATCTTGTGCAGGCGGGCATGTGTGGGCTACAGCTACAACAAACAATTGATATTGAACAATGTTGTTCAAAACAAATAGCATTTTTTATCAGCTAATCGTCTACGTTCGACCAGGAAATTTCACTGTTATTATTATGTCGCTTATATTGGTTATATGACCTCGTTCAAATCCATGTATCTCCAAAGCACGTAAACGTTTACGTGTCTTCTCAAACTTCAAAACAGTCTGTTTTTAACGGTAGCACATGCTTGCAACATAAATGTTTTGGGTAGGGTGCGCGCGTGAAGAACGGAAAGTATTTTTTTCCTAAGTCATTGCGAGTATTAGGTGACATTTTTTTGATTTAATACGTAATTTGCTTTTAAGAACTCTTAGGCAAGCTGCCGTACAGATTTTGTGATAATGTGACCGGTCGCTCTCGTTAGGTTAGAAGGTAATTGCTCTCGCCTGCTCGCCTGGTTGTTTTTGCTTTAGCTTACTTGATACTGCGTTTGTTTCTGCTAGAAAATCATTTCGCTTCAAAATTCGATGAGTCGCGCGCTGTTTCTGAACCAATTCGGCGACCTGGCGGGACCTAACCCCAAACTGTTTACACCGGAAGGTATGTGGACTGGTATTTTTTCATTTGTTTTATCACGCAGACGACAGAAGCTGTGTTTTTTACCTGAAATGAAAACAGCAAAATTACAAGCAACGTTTATTACAAAAGTTGCTTGATCCTGACCGCAATCACAACTTAGGCCAACGATTTGCGATATAAACTTTGTTTAGTATTGTAGGCTCATGGCTTACGAGTTAAGATAGACGTCGTGTATTTTACTTCTCTAGGTTTTCTGGAATTATTTGTTTCATTCACATTAGTTACCGAAATGTTATTTTAATGACTTTAATAATGACGCTGGCTGGTTACAGCCGAAATGGTTCACCCGCTTGCAGACGGTAACGACCTATCCATATACTAACCGTGCCGGCTGTAAAACAACCACTTCGACAGATATCGAACCGTTTTTATGTCGTATTTTTTATCTGTGTTTATTGTAGGTTTAAAGATAGTGCGGTTCAACACGGATGAAAAGGTACAAATGGTTGATGCTAATAAAATACAAGAATGGTGGCAATACATCCTAGGTCAACTCAGCCTTCCATCCCTCCGGGGTAGGTAAATCGAGTACCGGCCTATCTGGCTGAGGTTAAGGCGGGGCGCGTTCACCTCTGTCGGGTGGCAGGTGGTGTGTGATCCCATATGACAAGTGACGCTCCGTAGCTCTGAGATGGGTTCGCTCATTAGGAGCTATATGCGACCTTTAACCTTCTTTAACATCAATTTTTGCTTAGACTTACTGTCAGAATTGAACCCGATCAAAAGTTTTTCCCCTTTACCCAACCCGGCCCAGCACGATCAAAATCGCTCACTCAACTAACTTTTTTATGACGCTGTGCGATCTGCGACGCTAAAGCTGTCAAAACTATGGATGCCATAAATATTTATTAAGGTCACTGCTAGCAGTAGATCGGCGATCTCGCACTAGAGAGCAGAAAATTACTAGCGGTAGATCGCCGTTTACCTAATTACATTTATCTTGTTGTTAATGTAAGAATGCAGCCACATTTCTTCATTGCATTGCTAAAACTGTGGTTGGAACTTAAATGTTATCAATTACCAAGCATTAAATAAAATTTATTTAAAAGCACTATAGTTCTAAGTCCGTGTTACAAAAAACAGCTTTTGCTTGAGATAGACTCTGATATTCTCTGCAATTCCACGGCATAACTTATCCTTTGGTTCTCGTTCCTTTCGTGTCTCTGCTCCGAGAATTTGGAACTCCTTAACTCCTCAAATTCGTCAATGTCAAACCTTGGCTACTTTCAGATGCCACTTAAAGGCTCACTACTTTCAGTCAGCCTTTTCTGCCACCTGGCGTCCATCATCCTATGCGCCCTGATTCTTTCTGAGACTTTGGCGCTTTATAAATCATTTACTTACTTACTTACTTACTTATAATACTGAATAAGCCTGGTTTAAATACGTCACAGTGTCATGACATGGTTTGAATACCTTCAATGTCTACCAGGCATATAAATTCTACCATTTTCCCAATAATGTAACTACCCGATCTACCTCTAGCAATTTTCCAGTGCTAACAGCAAGATCGCCGATCTACCACTAGAATTATTGATTTATTAATCAAATTTAAAAACGTCTGAGTCGGCTGACGTTTCAGCAATACAATGTCTTGTCGCATTACATGCTCGTTTTCTGACATAGATACATTTTATAAGGTAATGTAGCGGTGCGTTTAAAAACAGAATGTCGCCACTTTTTGAACGATCTCTTACCGGACAATTTACTGTGCTGGTGGAGGAACTTTGATAATCGGTCAATATTTGAGGAAATTATGACAAAGAATGTACAGCCTACTTTGCAGCATAATCTTGTACATTTTGTCTGCTGGCTCTACAGCATTCTGAAATTAATGCCGGTCTAGAGGATAACAGGAAAGATTACTAGAACTACTATTATGTTAATTACATATGCACGCGTATAATGAAGTTCTTACAGTTTTAGGTTTAGTCCATTTTTTTGTGTTTTGTGTTTCTGTAAAAATTAAAATTACTGTATCGTTATTATGTGTTTTTGTGCATTCTGCCTGTAAAGGCCGGCCCCGAAATGACCTATATTGTCTCGGGCGGGACGTTTAACTCTACTCACTCAGTTTGCTGGCTGCACATGTAGGTAACGAGTGAAAGCGAATATCCGTTTAGTTTGAACCTGGACTCGCTGATGAAGCCTCAATCGTCTACAGGGTCGTCCTCATTCTCTGACAATTACAGGTTTGTCTCATCTCACTCTGAGCATCACAATCTGCAGGGAATTTTTACTCAAAGACAAAGCCCGAAGTCTTGCAAGAGTTTTACATCTAGTCTTGTAAGCGGAGTTGCAGAATAGAATATTCAAGTTTTCTGGACGTTTTAGATTTTTAGTGCTTATATCAAAAGCATTGTCGTTTTACTTGACACTGTTTTTGTAAAGATGCGACTTTAATCATTGAATTTTGCCCAGAATAACTCAGCTTGGCCATCCCATCGTGGGTCGGCGCAATGAATACCAACGAAAGCTGGGACGTAAACAAGCACACAGCGTGATGCCCGTCTCCGTGGCCTTGCAGTGTAAACTGATGTCTGGCTGAAGGCTAAAGCAAACGGAGATCAGCGCCGCCGCATGGGTCTTATGGCACTGAAAAAAAACTTTACGCTTTTCACACGGTTATCTGTCGTAGGTCTCCGAGCAATACGCAGCAGTCCAGTCTTGTTGATTACAAACATCAGAGCCTATCTCCAACTACGCAACAGCCGAATCTTCGTGCTTACAAGACTCAGAGCCTGTCTCCACTCAGCGGCAATGTCGTCAACCTGACACAAAGTCGTCGTCATCGTTATCATCACCGTGATGAAGACGATGACAGCGATGACCAGCGCGGTGATCGGAAACGCATAAAGTCGGTCCGCATCAAGGAATCTCCAATCCGCCGTCATTTATACAGTCCCGAACACCAGCACGTACGTTGCAGCACGGACTTGCTGTTTGTCGAGGCCTGTACAGATCGGCAAAAATGAAATGAAATGTTCAGTGGTAACGTGGCGTAGCGGTAACGCGTTTCATTCGATGAGCGAAGTTAATGTACGCCGGTCCGGGAACTGCGATGGGTGACTGCCTGCTGGCAAGTAAACCATCTCAGTATTTAACCAGCCGCTTAGGTCAACTCAGCATTTCATCCCTCCAGGGTAGGTAAATCGAGTACCAGTCTATCTAGCTGGGGTTAAGGCGGGGCGTGTTGACCTGTGTCAGATGGCAGGTAACACTGTGTGATCCCATACGGAAGGTGACGCTCCGTAGCTCTGTGAGGGGTTTAATATTCTAAAGAGCTATATTTCGGTCTTTACCTTTTACCTTTACCTTTACTTTAGTTTATTTGCGTCGCTGTCTACACGCATTTAAATGCCGATGACAGTGACTCAAGGTTACGAAACTTTCACAAGAAACTTACTGTTATCAGTTGCGATTAAATGCTGGTTAGTTTTATGCGCAAAACATGCAAGAAACGTGTAGCCTACAAGAAAAAATGCACGACGGATCACGGCGTAAAGGTGTAAGTTTCTTGTGTAAGTTTACTCTTGGTTGTGCTACGTTCTAGTGCAAGTTTCTTGACTACGTGTATATCAGCTGCGTTATGCAGCCCAGTTATCTACGTCAAAATGTTTGAACAGTAATGATGTTCACTAAAGCAATCTGCATCATGGCATTTAAAATGATCTTCCGATGTACTGCAATAACGCCATAAAATGCTGAGTGTCATTTATCATGTAGCTACAATTGGTTCTTTGAGATTTAGTGGGTTTTTCACAGTGTTTTGTTTGTAATAGTATATCGACTTCATAGTCGACAAGATCATAATTTTTGTTGGCAGAAATTACATTGACTTTGTATGATTTCAGGGCGTCCATTTCCTTTAACGCTATATAACACGTGATTAGCTGTGGGCTAAGAGCCTAAGCCTAGGCCTACATTTGAGCCAGGGGGCGGAAATCCAGTAGGCCTGCTTGAGCCAGCTCGACGTTTGCTCGATGTTTGCTTGATCGTGCAAACACCCTATTACTCACCCTTTCGCCATATTAGTTACTGGTTCAGGGAGCGCTGTAAGCTTTCTCAGCGGGGTCTGAACCGCGGCCACAGACGCATTTTATGCATTTTAGGCTCTCAGAATCAATCTCGTGGCAACATTTTAGTCGTTTGTGTGCAATACAAATGACTGCGCATTGTTAATTCATCAATTGGAAAAATCCCCCCAACTTATTTGGTTGTTCTGTTGATTTGATGAATGGCGTTAAACGTCGTGCGATGTATACGTATGTTTGCAGTGCGGTAATCGGGCGCTGTTTAATGAACATAATCCATATGGCAGGTGACGCTCTGTAGCTTTGAGATAGGTGGGTAGAGTGACTTGGTAATGTAACGGTAGGACGTTGGACTTGCGATCGTGAGGTCGTTGGTTTGACTCCCATTGGTTAGTACTTGGATGGGTGACTGTCTGCACACAAATAATTTATTTTGGTCCGTATAATCGGCCACCAAAGTCAACTCAGTCCTTCATCCTTTCGGAGTAGGTAAATCAAGTACTGGCCAGTCTGGCTGGGGTTATGGCGTTAACCTGTGTCGGGAGGCAGGTGATCCATGTGACGCTCCATATGGCAGGTGACGCTCTGTAGCTTTGAGATAGGCTTCCCGTACAGAGCATAACGGTGGCGTGTAGCAGTATAATGGCGGTGGCGGTGGACATCAGAACTCGTCCAGCGCTCGTAACTACGACACCGTTCATCGCAATCGCAACAACGACGACACTTGCGCCACCAGCAGCAGTAGCGACAACAACCACAGCTTCTCTTTCGTCAGTACACACGCTCTTTCGTTTATTCACTTATTTATTTAAGGGAATGATCGCTGTTGCAGCGCAATCGATTACGTCTATTCCTAACATTTCTGCGCAACGTGGTCTGTCTGTCGCATTCGTGCCCCATGCTTATAGCGTTCGGCGCATTTGGATGTCATTTGGCAGGTATACTTGGAGGTTTAACGACGCATTTAATTGTGTTAGATGCAAGTCCCTAAGCCTTTGTGGGAAGGGGAAATTTGAAGGATCGACATCCAAAGCTGGTCTCGAAGTTCGAACACATTCCTGGCTAAACGCAAATGTAGTCTACGTCACCGAAAGACGCCGTTGCGCGGTATATGTCTCACGTCGTGTGACCTCAGCGTTGTAGCGACATCTAATAAAATGTTTACACGATCGAGCAAACGTCGAGCAAACATCGAGCAAACATCGAGCTGGCTCAAGCAGGCCTATTGGAACCCCGCACCCTGGCTCAAATGTAGGCCTAGGCTTAGGCTCTTAGCCCACAGCTGATCACGTGTTATATAGGCCTTCCAATTACAACTCGCCCGCCCTCCTAATTAGCATGCTAATTACCATAGAACGTCGAGCTAGCTGCTCGATGTTTGCTCGATCGTGTAAACACTCCATAACTGTGAACAGTTGTTTTAACGAAACGACAACAAGCTAATTAATAGATGTTCTTAGTTGATGAACTGATGCCAGTATTGGTTAGTTTATTAGCATATTGTTGCAAAAATTGCAGGAAAGTCTACTGAGCAGCGAAAATTCATCGGACGACGTTTTGCAGCAGACACTGCGTGAATTTCTGGTCGACGTCATTAAGCGACAACCACCCGTAAGCGTCTTCTGTCCGTCTGTCTGTCGTCTGTCGTTTGTCTGTCTTCCACAATTTTGCACTTTGCTTTAAAAGTTCAACGGATTTAGATGTCGTTTGGCAGGTAGGCCTACGCTTGTTATGTAACAACACACTGTTTCAAATATTGGTTTGTTTCTGACCGCCAGGGGAACGGAAGATTTTAGAGTAAAACTGTAACCAAAACTTGCATTTGCTTCCGACTTGCGAATAACATAATCTACAATTCACCAGGCGGCATTATCGATCAACGATTCTGCCTTTTACCAACTTACTTTAGTCCTCGTTATTATATTTATCACAGGTGAGGTGTATGTGTCTGTTGTGACGTTGCAGCGGACAGACAAGACGCCGAATGATGACAAGTTGTTCGCGTCGTTGCCAAGGACAGATCAAGGTCATGTGCTGGCCGTCCACTCCCTGACGAACGAGGACAGCGTTTGGCGTTGCTACGGCGCCGTCAAGTTTCTGCGAGCTCTTGATCCAAAGCTGCTCGCAGCTATATCACGACTACAGGCTATTGACCAGCGTCCGTAGACCACCCACCACTTCACGCTACACTACACCCAGCGGCGTCGTGCGTTACGACAGTTGGTGGGGAGGATGTAGCAATTTTCCGACAAACAACGGTACAAATTTTCGACAATGGAGAGATGAATGCTCAAAATTTTGATTTTGTTTTTAAATGTTCGCAAAACGGGGTATTTCCATTTTCAAATTTTGTACTTTTTGACGTAATTTTTCTGACAGAAAGAAAATTGTCGGACGGGCTTAAATTTACGGAGGAGTGGCAATTACTGCCTTGCTCACTCTTTTCCACCAGGACGCCGTTGTTTCTACAATCAGCATTTGTGCAGTGCACTGGCACTCTGAAACAAATTTATTTCATGTCATTTAAATGACATGAAATAAATTTGTTCCTGAAGTTTGAAAAAAATAATTACATTAGACTTTGATTGCAAATAAATGTCTGGGAGTTTGCAGTGAGTCGTTCAAAAGATTGAATTACAACAAGCTGCGCAATGTGAATGCATAAAAAATAAACCAATAAATAATTACAAACCGTTTACACATTTTTGTTGATAGCAAACCGCTTACGATCGGACAAGGCAAGAATGGAAATTCGCGCAAAAAACGCAACACCGGGCACAAGTAAACGTTACCTGTGGAATGCATTAAACTGAAAACGCGTGTAAACTAACCAGAAATTAAAAATAGGCTGAAAGAGCAAGAAAAAACGAAATTTTGTTGGACATTTTTATGATGGCGTATCGTGTAAAAATGAACACGTCAACTTCTGATTTCACGGCAATAAACTGAAACTGGTTTTTTGGACTCAAGCGGTTTTCCACTTAGACCTAGGAAATATTTCTGTGATTTCAGTTGCAGTCTGGCGACAAAGTAGAAACGAAAAATATTTTTTTGGAATTTTTATGTTATGCCACTTTTTTAACGTTACTGTTAAACAACAGCTTATAAAAACAAAGCGACATACCGACTACCACCCATGAAAACTAAAGTAAAAATATTTCATCATAACAGACTACACTGTGTCTCAAAAAAGTATTCCCGACATTTTTGACTGTAACTTGAAAACCAATTACCAGATTTTAATAATTTTTGGCACAAATATTCCTGACACAACTTGCCTTCAAATAACTGTTTAGTTTCTCACCTCACCTAATGAATGCTTCTGCACTACCTAGGGAAAACAAGTCAAGCGAAATATATGTTAAAATAAAAGAAAACCTGGAAAAAAACATCCCCAACATTATCGATCGTGCCTTAAACAAAAATTAGCAGATTTTAATAATATTTGGCAAAAATATTTCTGATGCAATTGGTTATTAAATAAATGTTTTACTTTCTACCTCACCCAACGTCTGTTTTTGCACTACCTTGGAAAACCACAGCAAGCGAAATACGTGTTAAATGAATGAAAAACGTCAATAAATTCCATCTATCTGAATTTGTCAGCCCCAACAACAGGTCTTGCAGCAGTGTGTCTACCAGGTGAAGTTTAGGAATGTATACTGCTGTCAATAAATGGAGAAAGCGTCTCCTTGCCTATGTTCGCATAGTGGGCCGCCACTTCGTGCAATTTTATTGCAGGCAGTTGAAAAATGGACAACTGAATGAAATGTCAGCCACAGTGTCAAAAATGTAAACAAATATTTTTTATGCGTTATGTTAATTAAGTAATCACATCGCATTGGATAAAAAGTGATATTTCGCTGGTTGTGCTTTCCCCAGGTAGTGCAGAAACAAACTTTGAGTGAGGTGGGGAACTAAATGGTCGTTTGATGGCAAGTTGTGTCAGAAATATTGATACCAAAAATTATCAAAATCTGGTAATTGGTTTTCAAGTTACAGTCGAAAATGTTGGGGGTACTTTTTTGAGACACCGTGTATATGCGATCTATATGCGATCTATTATGCTTCAGTAAAACTTTTAAAGCAAACAAAAGCGCAAGGTCCAATATTTTCAAAAAGTCTAATAACAAGAAAAACTAGTTGTCGCTAGGAAAGACGCGTTACAGCCTATACGACGTACAGTTCCTGTTGCAGCACTCACCTTCAAGGTCGTTCAAGGTCACTGATTTTTATGTCATTTTAAAACCAATATTGCTATCAATTATTAATAATAACCTTGGCCGTATCTCTCAACGTTTCCGAGATATGGCCAGTTTTCCGTTAAAACGCACATTTTCTACCCCTACTCCATTTAACCCCGAATTTAAAATGTTTTTCTTCCACTAGATCGTTAAAATTTAGCATGTCCTGGTTTCACGAACAGGACTAATTATTCGTTTAAAAGTGTTTTCTACGACCTACCGTTTAACCACAATACATTCGTGACAGACGACGACAGACGGACAGACAGACAGACAGACAAACGAGACTATAGTGCCATAGACGCTGTATAGCATAACTGTAACGCGCCAAAAATCTTAGAGACATAGGTCGGACGGCAACTGGAAAAACAGGAAATTTTTTGCTGCGTGTCGACGAAGACTGAATATAGAGGGTGGGCCATAAAAAACGTGGTACTTTACTTTTGTCCATATCTTTGCCAATTATTGACCTATTTTCAAAATTTTTTTACTGACGCAATTTGCGAACAATTTGCATTAATGCGATTATTATAAATTCCACCACACCGTAAATGCGTCTCTATACTACTTTGTAAACTCACTCACTCACTCACTGCTGCGCGTAACCGGCTGTGGGTCGTAGCGCCCTCCACGTTGTCCGGTCATCGGCAAGAGCCCATGCGTCAGCAGCAGTGAGTCCGGTATCCCGCACAATCTGACTCATCCATGTAGTCCGTGGTCTGCCAGCGGGGCGATTCCAGTCGTGCTCTGGTATGTCTCCGAACTTGGAGTCCACTGCAAGCTTTAGGGCCTTATGTGCTGGTGTGTTGGCGGGCAAACGGCGAATATGGCCGGAAAAGGAGTGACGGCGAGCGGCTATGGTACTGAGTATACTTGGCAGATTCGTTCTGTCAGCTACAGCCCTGTTGGTGACGAAGTCATTCCACCTAACACCAAGAATACGTCTTTGGCATGTAATGTGGAATGCCTGTAGCCTGCGTGAGTCTTCCTTCAACAGTGTCCAGGTTTCAGCACCATGGAGGCCTACTGCCAGAACACATGTAGTGTAAATCCTCAGCTTAGTAG
>Ga0209367_1003279_pt1 | contig 21959 bp, 10 predicted proteins | sample WorMetLIZISLAND2_FD_187412 | JGI IMG/M metagenome (GOLD analysis project Ga0209367, IMG submission 187412) | Marine gutless worms symbiont microbial communities from Max Planck institute for Marine Microbiology, Germany - Olavius geniculatus... ... | reverse complement strand
GACAACCCTGCAGGAGTTAAGCCACGCTGCCCTAGATAGGCAGCGGTGGGCAGCGATAGTAAGAATGGCGTCAGACACCAACGGGCATTGAGCCCACGGTTGTCGATGATGATGATGATGATGACACAGGACAGCCATATTATTTAGCAAATTTGTTTAGAAAGATTGTTGGACTTTTTAAAAAAATAAAACAAGGGTCCAGTTTGCTGAGACACGTCTAGTAATGCTGATGCAGTACCCTGTTCATCGGAGGATTGCGGAGACAGTGGGCTGGTGACACTGGATGATGAACGCAGTCTGCTGCAAGAAACTGCTGTCGACTTTGGAGACACCGTTCCAGACGTCACAGGCACCAGTCCTTGTCCTTCATCACTGGGAGTACCAGTCAACACTGCAGCCGCCCCATCACACAGCGCTGAAGACACACAACAGAAATAAGGGTAAAAGAACCATACCCCAAGAGCGGAGGCAGAGAGCTCATCTCCCTTTCTGTGGCCTTTGAGTCCATAGGTAAATAAACCACTCGAGTCCATGATGCATGGCCAGTGTGATGCTAGATCTACGGTTACCTTCCCAGTCTTGGGGCATCACCGCCCTTTAGCCGGTATCAAATTATACTGCTTGGTGAACAGAGGCACATGTGTGTCAACAACTTGCCCAGAGTTGTTAACTAGCAGTGTACTGGACAGGAGTTGAACCAGCCACACACACACAACAGAAAAATAGGAGTAAATACCAAAGCAGTAGAAATCAGCGACAAGTCATAAAATTGATTGTTTAAAAAATTTTAACAATAAAAATCCCGATTGTCAAATTTTGAATATATCAGATTGCTATAGAAAAGCAGCCTTGTTAAGTGGATACAATGCATCTCTGCAGCATCTGGTACCACATTATTTTGATATCAACATAAAAAAGTAAACATCATCCTAGTCCAAACCGGCTGGGCCAGGCTGAAAAAACAACATTTGGCCGGTTGGTATGGCCCAACTTTTTGGAATTATATTATACAAACACCCAACCCAAAAACACAGTAATAATACAAGAATAGAAACAAATCTGTTATACCAGAAGAAATATAGAAAAATTGCGGGTGCCCTTGTTGAACCAGAAGAACGAAGGATAGACAAGGACAGACAAGATGACACCATAGCTCTGCCATAACCACCTACTGGTAACATAATATAAAATGATTAGCTGAAGATGATGCAAACCAGCTTTATTAGGTCAGCTCAGTTAAGAAGTCAACCTATAAACTTGGTTGTAAAAAGGTAAACTTACAGGTGCTCTTGTTCTTGGAGCGCGATCGACCGGCCGCGCCACGATCGACACTGCCTGAAGAACGACGGCTGGTAACAGCACTGGTGGTGGTCCCCGCACTGTCACCGTTGGCTGCAGTGACATGATGGGGATCATTATGATGATGATAGTATTTGTTGTGATAGTCGAGGAGCGTCTCGGTGCGAAATGATTTCCCACATTCACTGCACCGGAACTGGCGCTCTTCAGCGCCGGATGCCACCAATCAAAAACAACCATTTAAGGTGTGCAAAAAGTGACACAAATAAACTGAACTGGACCGAAATCTTAGTTCAGCAATGAACAAAAAGCCCAGCTGTCGCTAGAATGGGGCCGACCATATTCGCTGTCACTGACCATGAAGGTCATCCAACGTTGATGAATTTCATTGCATCTGAAAGGACGTATGCCACTTCTTATTAGTGACTAATAGTAACCTACGCTGTATCTCTCACCGTTTCTGAGATAAGGCCAGTTTTCCGTTGAAAAACGCACATTTTTCCTACCACCCCCTCAACTTCATTCAACCCCCAATTTGAAAATGTTTCCCTTGAAGTAGATGGCTGAAATTTTGCATGCCTGAGTTTAACACCGATGGCTAATTACTCTTGTAAAAAGTTTTCCTCTACGCCCTACCCGTTAGCTACAATATATCCATTACAGACAAATGGATGGACAGACAGTTAGACAAAGTAAACAAACTATCAGTTCAGTTCATTTCTGTTGCTTTGTATATGAATTTACACAAAGTGCTCACTGGTTTACAAGAACAGACATAAAACTACAGTAAGTAATGGTTAAAAAAATTTTTAAAATTATGATGGAAAAGATCATATAGCCTGCTCTTTCTGCCAGAATATAGACCTAACAGTTACAATCAGACATCTGTGCTTAGCTGCGTCACATACGCTCACTGGCAGTGGCATCATGCATTAGAAAAGCTTTAGAAAGAGAAAAAAGTTGCCGTTTTCTTACAGATAACTGTATATTGCCGACATATGAGATATGGGTGCTCCAAATTTAATTTCCCTAAAATGGGATATTTTCATCCCCAAATTTTGCATTTCTTAAAACAAAATTTTCAACCAAAACTAAATTTTCAGATAAGCTAAAATTTAGAAAGAGCAATTCTCCCTTAACCCTGTGACAAAGCGACTGCTCATTGGCCATATTTTACCTGGCTGGTCCTCCATTGGTACAGCAGTGGACTGTGTCGTGGCTGTCTGAATGACTGAAGACCGACGAGATGACGACGTTGTCGAAGCAGAGATGATTGACGTTGTTGTCACTTTTGTCACCGAGACTGGCTCAGACAAACTAGCAGCTGAAGCTACTGCCGGGACTGCAGAACTAATGGTTTGACTGGCTGCGTTTGCTTCCAAGCTCACTGGAGCGTCTCCAGTAAGAGACGGCTTATCAGCTGGAAAACCCGATATGTCCATCGACTCACCTATAAGATACCAGAAACTACAGTGTGAGTCAAAAGGCTGACAGCCAGACTGCCCATTGTTTCTACTGTTTAAATAGTGACTGGTAGTCAGCCACTTCAACTGATGACGATAATTGATAACTGGCAACGATATAACACAGCAGCAACAATATGGCCTATTCATGCTGTCACCATAACCCATGCTAAAACTGTCCTAAAAATCCGACCCAAATCCATTCACAACTTTTAGCGTGAACTTGCACATACGAACAGAACCTGGTTCGTTTGACGGAGGCAATAAAGCTACAGAATCCGTGGTTGCTGAGACGTTGGACTGTGAAGCGGCTCCTTCACTCAGAGGCATCAAAGACCTTCGACGTCGTCTGCCAGTACCAGCAGTCAGTTCTGTAATATAATATCACATATTCCAATTCAGACTTTCATTTTTGTGCCAGAGGGTGAGGTGGTTGAATATAGTTTTCAATGTAAATGCAAGAGGTCCCAGGTTCGCTGTAACACTCATTCTAATAACCTGGGCTACAACTCATCATGAAGAACCCATGGTTCGAAAAACCCATGGCTCATTAAGTATGGCCAATTGAAAAACGGTTTTAACCCCAAAAAAGCTAAAAGCTAAAAGCTAAAACCCACAAAGTAAGGCTTTACCAAAAACGTTTTTAAACCATCCTAATCAGCAAAAATAACATTAAGTAAAATAAGTCTTAGAGATCTAATTTTTTTCTTCGTTTAGTAAATCACAGACACCAGCAGACAAAAAATATCACTACCTGAAGAGCGTCGAACACGTGATCGCTTAGACGCCAGAGCCGATGTTTCAGTTGTTGACTTAACACGAACAAAGCAAATCACAGAAATAAACAATGTAACTGAGTACAACAGGCTCATAGTCTGTGATATGAATAAAGCATGTTACAGGCAAAACTATTAAAACTCTAAGCTCGATTTTCCTAAATTTGAACACAATTATGTGAGTTGCAATTAAAGGGCTGCAACAAGGTGAAAATCAAAGTCATATGACACAAAAAAGTAGACCAAATATCAAAAATCAGCCTAAACAAATTGAGATATGTACTCCTAGTTTAAGAAGCACTATGTATTTGCCAACTCCCATTGCAAATAATGAAAAAATAGACTTTGAAAATGAAAGAACATCTAACTCATAAAAAACCTTGACCTTGGATCAGGTCATGTGGCATACAGTTGTCTAGCACTCATCAACTTCCACATACAAACCAAAATTTCAATCTAGCTGGAAGACACAGGAAAAACTTTTTGAGAATGGATGAACATACACGAAGACGGCAGACCGTTAGGTCTGCTTTATTAAGTCGACTCAGTCAAGGTCTCAAGGAGCCGACCTATTTTGGACTTAACCAAAGAATTACTGTAAAATCTCGACTATATACACATCCGAGTATAATACGCACCCCTACTTCACAGTTATGGCACAGTGGAAAATGTTGTAATCCTATGTATAATACACATCTCGTATCTTACAGCTGTGACGATGACTGATGGCACAGCTACCTGCTGTTCTCGATGAGCAAGACAGACTATAAATGGCATGGAGCTATAAACGTACTTATTTGTAGCTTTTTTGCCGCACCCTGTACAACTACTGCTACTGGTACTATTACTGCTACTACTAAGTACTACATTTCGCAGCTGATGTAGTTGTAGCTGCAGCTGACAGTTTAGAGTCACTCAGTGGTAAAATCTTGACTACCAGCCATTGCTACTACTACTACTATAAAGAGTATTAAACACTACTATAACTAGTACATATGCTACTACTACTAGTCTACTACCCCACTCCAGTTCACTACTACTAACTACTACTACAGACCACAGATGATGTTGCTGATAGCTTGGAGTCACTGAGCGGTGAAATCTCGACCACTGGCTGCTGTTTGGATGGCAGAGGTAAAGACTGACTTGGTTCCTCAACGCTGGTGGCCTTTCGTCGTGTCGCTAACTTCACGACACTGGCAGATGACGATAAATGTGAGACTATAAGTGAGGAATGACGACGTCTTGATGACGACTGCTTTGACATTTTATCTTCATCTAACACATCACAAACGATAACAAGAAGCCTAGCTATTGCTAGGATACCCGACCGTATTGGTTGTCAGTGACCTTCAAGATCATCCAAAGTCGATGATTTCTATATCATCTAAAACAGCGTATGCCACTTCAAATTGGAAATTAAGCTAATAGTAACCTTGGTCCTATCTCTCACCGGTTTCAAGATATGAGGCGCCGGCACCTCAGATTCACCTTGCTGACATTGAGCGCCTTACGAATGATTATGTTGTTATTACTACACAGTATTACAAAAGGTGATATTATTCACATTGACACACAGGCAGTGTGATGCGGGCAATATCACCTTTTGTAATTTTTGCTGTTTTCGATGTGCAAGTCCTTAAATGTTGCCGTTAACAAGCGTATAAACTAATGTTTTGTACATTTATAATAAGTAAAAGCAAATACTGCTAATAATGTTTGATGGTAATGAGCCAAACTTTACAGTGGAGACACTGGAGTGACCGTGGTTCTTGGATTTGAAAATATCAAAGGACGCAGTAAAAATAGTGAAACTGTAAGTACAGCTCAGGTAATTCACCCATTGAAGTAGTTGCCGATCTGGTGGCAGGTTTGCTAGCAGACTGCCCAGTGGCTGGATACACTCCACTTGACCACTTCAAGTGTGCATACTACAGCAAGCAATCACAAGCACCAAGATAATCAAGTGAAAAGCAGAATCGTGTTTTGCATTGAGCCAAGTTAGTACTGCGATGGGTGACTGCCTGCAGGCAGGTAAACCATCCCGGTATGTAACTAGCCGCTTAGGTCAACTCAGCTTTCCATCCCTCCGGGGTAGGTAAATCGAGTACCAGCCTATCTGGCTGGGGTTAAGGCAAGGCGTGTTCACCCATGTAGGGTGGCAGGTAACACCGTGTGATCCCATATGGCAGGTGACGCTTTGTAGCTCTGAGATGGGCTTCCAATTAAGAGCTATATTACCACCTTTTAACCTTTTATGTAATGCACTGTGTTGTTGGATCCCACAAGTGTACCTGCCGAATAGCATCTAAATCTGTCAGAAAGTTTAAGCAGTGAGCACAAACGTGACACAGCGAGAGATACTACAGGCAGAACAAGAGAAGTCCAGCTAACGCAAAGGGGAACGCAAAACGGCGGTGCATGTTTGAAAGCCCGGTGCAAACAAAATCTAAGCTCAGCCATCCTAGCAACAATGTTTCTTTTACAATCGCCAGAGGGCGCCAGTCAGCACAACCGGCTCGCTCAGCCGTACTGGCTTAAAATTGCAACATTTCCCTACCCCACTGCCATTTAGCACCCTCACTTGGGATGACCCCTGTGGAATTTATGGAAAAGCTTTACGAATCCTGAAACTGGAGTCTTTCAGGCAGCCGATCATGAAGATTTAATCCTAGCTTGCACCGTTTTTGACTGATCCACCCGTATGACAGACGGACGGACGGACAGACAGAATTGCGATGGCTAAGACATGCTACAGCAGTAGCTGCCGTGGCACGTAAAAACCACGCTACATTTGGTGGTGGCGGAACAAGACAAGAAAAGAGAAATGTGCAGAAAAATATGGGTGCAATCGCTTGACTGATGACATCTTTGCTCGTTAAGTTTGACTGACATTAATTTTTCAGCATAATGGTGCCCAACTCATCTGGGAATCGTTGCACAAAGTTTAGTAACTTACTCTCTTCTTCAGATCCGGTCGCATGACTTTTATAGACTTTGGCTTCAGTGTTTTCACGAGTCCGTCAAAAAACAAAACTCCATAAGTACCTGAAATATGCATTTGACGTAGCATGCAATTCACTGAGGGCATGCAAACAGTTTCAAACTAAAGGTGCAAAATTTAACAACTGGTCATTAAGAAGCATTATCAAGTAGATGCTATGTCAAATACCTGAAAAAATTATAATCCACTTGTCCAGATGACTTAAACATTATAGTCTGTCTACAAGACTGCATAAAACATAAGCTCACCAATTGTGACTCTGTGCGTATGTGACAGCTGTTAGCCAAATTCTTATAGCGCTGCTAAATAAAAACAACCTGCTATTTGTTGCATAATTACCATCATTAGTTTCTAGTCGAAATTAATCATTAATTAATTGCTAATTCCCTTAGGTTAACAGGTCCAAAAAATTCAATCATTACCAGGCCTATTTAACACAAATAATAACACATCGTGTCTAAAAAAATATGTTACCACAATAAATCAGCTATAATTGAAACACATTTCGGTTACTGTCAAATTTGTTTTGCTTACCATTATCATTTGCAGCTATAATTTTGGCCGGATACATCTTACAGTCCGACCAGCGAGCAAGAATATGCTCACCAACTTTGTATACCTGAAACAAAATATTTAACTGCTTAATTCTAATAATAAACACATTACATAGTAAAATATATGTGGTAATAAAAACAAGACTTCAATGACATACAATCATTTAAAAAATCATGCATTTAATTCATTGCTTCAACACCGTCTACAAGCTGCCAATTGCTGGTGTGAGACACTGCCAAGTAACGACCTTAGGCAAGTTGTTCACAGACACGTGCCTCTGTTCACCAAGCAGTATAATTTGGTACCGGCCAAAGGGCAGTGATGCCCCATGGCTGGGAAAGTAACCGTAAGTCTAGCGTCGCACTGGCCATGCATCACGGACTTAAGTGGTTATTCATGCTAAATGACATCCATAATAAGTAATGCTAGGTGCATTGCACAGGTCGAGAAAAAGCTGCTGTAAACTCTTAATCCATCACAAGAGAATTACTTCAAGACTAAAGTTATTTCCAGATAAACCATGACGGCGAAATTAAATTTCATTGCTACACACATCACTATCAGTCAGAAATGCCCTTCACCATTTACTCCAACATACTGTTTTATGAACATGATTAGCAAGACATGAAAACAAACAACGTTGCACCTACCGATTTCGTGTGAGAAATTTCCTTCTTGGTGTGATCAGTCTCGGAAATTGGCCTCAACTGGTCGCTGGACATTTTCACCCACTCATCATAACGCTGGTTCCAGCCGTCAAAGTGAATCAGAACGGTCATATCGCGATCATCTATCTCAACTATCTTTGCCGGGTACCTAACAGCCACAAAACATCACTTGAGACTGTAAATTTGTTGCAGCAAAAACTCGAAACAAATTCACTGGCGGATAACAGCAATGCGAGACTGGTACGAGTTGATATGTACATGCAATACAGTCTGAAACAGTTGTTTGTGTGTAAAAGACATATAGTTATCTCCGCCAAGGTGAACGTAGTGAACATCAGAGAAGATTAAAAGATTGGTTGTTCTGTCCATCATTCTGTGTATGTGCATACATCATCATCTCCATATGTTAATCGAAGGCAGCTAACCGGCAGGAATGATGGCGCATTCTTGTGAAAACTTCTACGTTTTACAGTAGTAGTGTTTGAATTATTTTAGTTGGTGGAGATATGCACTCTCATGAGCGCCTTCTAGTTTTATACATGTTACCAACTGGAAACTACAGATAAAATCAGACAGTTAGTGAATAAAAGTCAATCAAACTTGAAGACCAGGTTTACAGTTTTCCAGAATTTTGGCGCAAAATGTTTCCTTCCCAGGTTCTATCTATGGTTTCTCCCTTGATGCTATGTCCACCAAAACTGCAACCAGACTGAAACAAGAAACTGGCAAAAATCATAGTGATTTATGATTCCCGACGCAGTTCAGGACTTCAGCATGCCGCAAATTTGTGAAATTTGCGACTGCCATGAAAAATCTGCATCCCTGATCACCACGAGACTGCAGCAATTACAAGTCACAGAACATTTTAGCAAAACAATAAGCAACTGAACCTTACAAAGTGTGACAAAAGCGATAAATCTCAACAAAACTGTTTACAATTTATGGCAGAAATACTGTCGAAACAATCATCTCGCTGATACGTTTCGATGCAGATTCGTACATACCATTTGTTAAGAAAATCTCGAGCCTCCAGCCTACTGCCTGCAGCCCACACAATTCCCGGTCTATGTGGTCTTCTGTGTTCACGAGGTTCCGCCGTAGCCTGCTGCTGGATGTCTGAGTAAACCGAATCAGTCGAAGCATTCTGGGACCTATGCTGCTCAGAAGTTTGTACATCAGAATGCGGAGTATCCAACGGTTGACTGGCTGTTGCATCTGCACTGGCTGACATTTGGCTGGTGCTGTGAAACATGCAAAACACAAGTTTCAATCAAGCAATCAATCAATTAGTCAACTAGAAGGCGCTCGTGAAAGTGCACATCTCTGCCAAGTGATGTAATTTAAACATTACTACTACTACTACTACTAGTACTACTACTAACTACCATGCAAAGATGTTGAAGATATACCTCTTGTACAAGCCGAGTTATAGCCCATTTTGTCCCAATTTTTGTTGCCATGGCAACAAAGGTCATTCAAGAGTAAATACAAGGAAAGGGAGGAAAAAAGGAAAGGCCACTTCACGACAGGGGAAAGAGAAAAAGAAGTAATAATAATAGATGCCAGCGTTGCTGCTTGCACTACAGAATGATGTCATTGCTATTATGACGTCACGCAGATGACACTGCATTATGAGTCATCATGCACACAGACAGACTGTAAAAGCGATTACTTAATCTACGCCAATGTTCACTACATTCACCTTGGCGGAGATAATCAATCAGTCGATCAATAACTCAATTAATCAATCAATCACGGTTGCCTAAAGAGCAAAGCTACTTCAAGGCAGACCATAACACCATTCACAGTTTACAAGAACTTTGTAGGCATAATCATAAATGATCGGTAAGTTGAAGTATTTACTGAGCAATGATGATCCTCTTCATAACCGACTGTAACAAGCAATCACGAATGAATGTTATTTATTAATGTTACTAACTAATTGATAAATTAATATTATTCATTAATAATCAATGACTAATAATGCAAATAGTTCCATATGATGCTTTTCATTTTATGGCAATACATAGCCATTAACTGCCAAATTTTAGTAGTAATCTTGTTCTAAAATTGTTGTTCATAAACTTTATATAAAATACGCTCAAATAGATATATGCGAAAAAAAATTAAGAGAAATAACATAATATATACATGGCTGTAGCAATATCTTCGGGTTTGTCCAATGCTGACGTTTTACCATCCATTGCAGTTTCTAGTGCAGCATCATTCTGCAAAGTGCATAACAAAACAATGTTAACCAAACCCAATCAGCAGCAAATACTATCTGCATAAATCTACATCAATAACAATAACTAGAAATTTGAGGCAAAGCACAACGTGAGTCTGCCTGGCGCCCTAAGTCCGATTGGGGGAAATAAGGGGGGAGTGGTTAAAAAGGGGGGGAGAATTTCCCCAGCATCAAAGTCACGTGGTCCGAACTCAAATGCATTGGCATACTCCAAACGCGCATTGTCGACTTAGGGTAGGTCAACGTGAGCGCTTATAACTTTCTTCGTTGTGAACCGAATTTCACAAATTTTTTTTTGTTCAACGCCGAAAAGATCATTCTCGTCAACGCCGTTTAGATTTTTTCGCTATCTTCATCGACTCCAGAGATATTTGCGGGCAAACTTGAGTGTTGTCGTAAAAAGCACTGAATTTTAGACGTTTTTTGCCCCCAAATTTTAAGGGGGCGGTGACCTCCAAAAGTTGCACCCGCGTTATCACCCCCATCTAGAAGCACGTCACGTGGCAAAATCTCATGAACCTACTCCCTTTGGCTCCATAGATCCTTCGTCTAATACGCTACATTTTAAGGCAATTTTTGACTCCCCTTTGAAAAATGTTGTAAGAAGGGCCCCCGTCCCCGGTGGGGGGTGCGCTACTAAAAATTGGTCATTCTCTAGCGCCTGTAAAAATTTGGGGGCGCAGCACCCCCTAGGGGCCGAAATATGGCCTTCCGAAAAATTTGACTTTGGTGGGTAAACATTAGCCGCGTAATCTCTGATGTTGGTAGACTGAAGTTTACACAATTTTTTTTATTCAACGTGAAATTAACTGTATTTGATAACGCCGTTTACCGCTTGTCGATATCCCTATGCAGTTCGGAGATATTTGCGCTCAAAGTCGAAAGTCAAAATTTTGGACCGGCATTATAAAATTCGGCCTAGTACTGACCATCGTGCAAAATTTCACGCTGGTCAGCCCACGCATCTCAGAGATCTCGCGTTGAATAAAAAAAACATCATGCGTAAAACATAAGTCCTTCCGAAAACTATCGTTTTCGGGCGGACTAATTATCACTGAAAAATGTCAAAGAGTTACAATTGTCTAAAACACAAATTGAAACACAGGAATCAATAATGAGTCACCGGTATATTCAATGGAATCAGCCAGGGGAACGAGCCAGGTGGCGAAAGAGCTAGGGGTGAATAAGCCAGGGGCCGAACAAGCCAGGGGGCGAACCGGCAAAGGGGCGAAAAAGCTGTGGTCAGGAAATTTGCAGCTGCGGCGTGACCGCAGAAACAGTAACACAGTATTTAATAAAATATGACAAATGCACATAATAAAATAGCAAAACAGAAGAGAAATGTAATTTAGACAAGGTAACATAGCATAAAATAAGGACAGTGCTAGCGGTAGATTGGCGATCTCGCACTAGAGAGCAGAAAATTACTAGCGGTAGATCGCCATTTACCTAATTACATTTATTTCGTTGTTAATGTAAGAATGCAGCCTCATTTCTTCTTCACTGTATCGATAAGACTGTGGTTGGAACTGAAATGTTATCAATTACCAAGCGTTAAATAAAATTTATTCACAAGCACTATAGTTCTAAGTTCGTGTTACAAGAAACAGCTTTGGCTTGAGATGTACTCTGACATAATACTGAATAAGCCTGATTTAAATACGTGACAGTGTCGGGGCATGGTTTGTAGACCTTTTGTCTACCAGGCATATAAATTCTACCATCTTCCCAATAATGTATGAATAATGTATCTACCCGATCTACCTCTAGCAATTTTCCAGTGCTAACAGCAAGATCGCCGATCTACCGCTAGAATTATTGTAAAATAATTAGACACAGTCAAAAAGTGATCTAACTAAAAAAAGACTATTTATGTAATTTTTTACTACAAACGGCTGCATATTCGTAATCTACTGTCAACATACATCATATAAAATATCTGCTTGTAACTGTAACGCACTCGAATAATCGAATCTATTAAAAATAACAACTTTACTATCGAATACAAAACCAAAACAAAGTAAACAAACAAACAAAGAATATTTATACAGTATTTGTCACACACTGGTTGTGTTTTTTGAAGGTCTAACCAGGTCTGGGCTGCTCTAAGTCGTTTTTATTGTTTCCGGAACGAAAGTTTCGCGTTTTTCAATCGTTCCGGAAAGGCTCGTGTCGATCTAAAAGCTTTCCGGGTCGAAAGCGCGTAAAGCCGGTGCAGCGCGGGTGGGTGATTGACTATGTATAGTAAAGTAGCAAAGGGGAGGTACGCACTCAGCACTGCCGGCATGTCCACAACCACTACTGGTCAGGAGTCTTCAACTTGTTGAAGTTTGACCATACTCCGAAGAAGAAGAATTATATCAAAGGAATAAAGCACAGTCGGTTAATTTAGGCTACGTTTTGGGCTTGACTAGGTTCCACTACAGCAATGGCAGGGCTGGAAAATTGGTATGAAAAAACCTCAGTTTTTATTTTAAAAAACCATTAAAACGTCAGAAATCCAATTGCAGGTTTTTAGATTTTTTGCTCGTCTTGAAATTTATTAAATATAGAATTTTATTTCATATTTTAATCACGACGTTTCGAGTTTTGTCGTCAATAATGCCATTATGTCGTTCACTCATAAAAGGGCATGAAAGACGTTTTTTCTGGTCGTAATTTTGTGTAGAAAAAACTTGAAAGTTTTCTTAAAGAACCTAGTTTTTTCCAGTCCTGGGCAATGGAGTAGTCACACATAATGCCTCCGGCCACTATGTTGGCCGACGCATAAAAAGTCCGGCGACCACGACTTTCTCATACAACAACAAAAAGTTACACAACTGTGTAAAGACTTAATTTATTTCATCATATCTCAGTATCTCAATTACTGTAATCATTTCGTCTGACAATGTCAGTAACACTAATCATGAACTAAACACTGAATATAATATAGAATATAATATAATATCGAAGTTACATAAAAAATGTATAAGTTCAACAATATCATTCAGAAACTGCAGCACTAAACTTCACTTGCAAGAAGCTTAAATGGCACAAGATTGTTACTACTATGGACAGTTATCCAATCAATCTTCTTTATTTTCCTAACCCCACCCCCTTTCCTATCCTTTTTACATCACCCTTCATAAGCAAAAACCTTCTCCACTGTCAAAGTTGCAACATTTACTTGCAAAGTCACACGACACCATTAAACACCCAAAATGTAGTACACTTAACCAAAAAGCCTGACAAGTGCCAAGGAAATGAAAAATTATGATATTCACATCATCGGTAATATTCTGATCCTGAAAATTTTCTCGCTATGGCATCACAGAAGCTCAGAATGGTTGTCTAAAAATGTACACTTTTAAGGATAGACTGGTACAAAATCAATGGACTAAAAGTTAGAAGTTGACAAAATGTTGACAACAGCTAGGCTTTTGTGACCAAAAACATTCTTGGTCTAAAATAACGCCTGCTATTTAAACCATGTTAAACCTTCAATAACAATGTTTAGGGCCCACAGTTTTCCACAGGTCACAGAATTTCGAGCTGAGCCGCGGAATTTGCCCTTTTCTGTGGAATTTCACCAAAATTAAAACAATGCCCGATAGGCCTAATCAGTGTTTTCGTCGGCTTCACAACATAACTAAATAGACTAATTATATCGCCTAAAAAATCAAACTGAACTGCCTACAGCTGTGAACCCTACTAATACCCATAGTAGTACAGAACACAATCACAAATAAGCACAAGCTGACTTGACAGATTGCACTTTTAAAAAGAAAAAACAACTGATAATTTTCTTTGAATGTTGCTAGCATAACTGAGCAAAACGCCAGCCTTCAATAACTGAAATTTTTTTTGACATAACAAAGCTCAGTTTACTCATAGACGGATAGCTACGGAATTTGAACAATTTTACCGAGGTGAGCCGCGGAATTTTGCAAACTGGTCTGTGGAATTTGGCAAAATTTGCCGCGGAAAACTGTGGGCTGTAATAACGTACACTTTATTATGCATGTTACAACATAAGCATAATGCCTTATAAAAAGTATTGCTACTGCTGTCAACAAATGTTTAACACCATCAGTGCACTCTGTGTTCATTCTGAGTAAGAAAAAAATGGTATTAACTGCAAAACGTTAGAACTAAACTACAGCCGGGGGTGCAGAATCACGCTTTTTTAACTCTTTTTTCCATTCGTCCGCCACAATTAACTAAAATGCGTTAAAAAGTGTCCACAGTTTCATCTGATTACTTACCCCATCAGACAACTTATGCACAGCGCAATTTATATTCTGTGTGGACAGCCTCAGTCATTAGTTTTCTTTGCGTTATGTCTGTTCCAAATTCATCACAGTTTCAATACAGAATGCAAAAAATGTAAAAATTCCGGAGGAAGATTTTCCCCTACACCACCAAGTTCCAGGCATCCGGCAGACTTCTTTTTAAGGCAAGACTGCATGCCCGACTACAATGTCACGTAAACAACAGTACAAAACATCACAGAAGCAGGTTGGCGAAGTCTTGAGTGATTCAGTGTTGAAATTTCGGTTCACCGGCGATGCCATCGCGTTCTATTCCACACTCGTCCTTGCCTCTCAGGATCTTGAAGAAACCTGCACATCACAACCACTTTCTGTTACTATACGTTCATGTTTACTTGCTATTTCACAACTTACTTGGTGGCCTGATGATGGTGTGTCGGACATATGATCGAAAGGTTGCAGGTTTCATTCTAGGTTGGGTCACCATCAGATAGTTACTACTTAAATGGGTGATTGTCTGCGGAGAGGTAAACCATCTCGATATATAACCAACACCAAGGTAAACACAGCCTTCTATCCCTCTGGAGTAGATGAACAGAGTTACGGCCTGTAAGGCTAAAGTTAAGGCGAGATGCATTCACCTGTGCACGTGGTAGATAACACCGTGTAATTCCATATGGCAGGTGACGCTCCGTAGCTCTCCAATGGGTTTGCCATAAAGTGCTATACACAACCTTTTACTTCAGTCTCCCATCTCGCATGACCGTATCTGCAATGTTAACTTATAACCACCTTCAATCTCATTCAACTCAACTCAATTCGGGTTTAATAAAAACAACAGCCAATGGCTAACAAATATACAAACATAAAAGTAGCAACTACACATAGCTAATAGAGCATACAAAATACGAAATAGTCCACACTCAACACTCCTTCAAGCCCGGTTCACATCCACATATATATTTCTAGATACACCAAAACAAAGCACACACTGTTATATATGTTTATATTTTTAAGTTATTGGTATTTAGCCAGCGCAAAGTGAATAAAAGACTGATATTTGTTACTGTATCAGTCTACATTTATAAGTCTGTAGCCCGACTATTAAAATGGTGGTCTGACTTTGCCTTGCAAGACATATCACTAATTCAGCCAGGGGTCTGGGCCCATGGGGAATGATGTAAGCTCCCTTGGTGCGGTCTGGTAAAAACCATGGTTGCAAATGCGTTTTGGGGCATTTTGAGGCTGAAAATCGCACCTGCAGATTACGTTTTTTAGTTATTTTAATGCAGGGTAAGTGGGCCCCAAAAGAAAGAGGAAGATGGCTCATCGAATCCCTTTGGCTAACAGCCTGGTCACGTTTATTAACCACAATGTGATTTACGCTACTAATACTAGTACAACAAAACTGTTTGCTGTACAAAAAAGCCATAGCATTGCACAAAAACTTCTTAATATTGTGCAACTGCCGGTCTTAACTTGATGGTCATATTTCCTTACTTCTGCAGAAGTGTTAGTCACCAAGGTTACTATTTAAACAGAATTTCCTACAAAAACCAAACCAAGTAGACGTGGAAAAGATTGTTAAAATGGTGCATGTAAATGTATCACAGCTAGCATACCGTTATCACCCCAATCAGAATTCCAGGAATTCCCAACGAGCCAAAATGGCGTGCCGTTCTCCACGCCCCAGCCAAGCATCCTGACCGCATGACCTCCGAGCATGCCGCCAGTAACATGCTGGTAGACACCTAGACAGCACAATAATAACTAGTGTTTGCAATCTCAGGATCTCAGCCATTTTCGCCAATCCCAAATCCCGGAAATGGCCACATCGCAATCCTGGAAATTTTTGGAATACAAAAATTCCTTACAACTGTACTTGTTTTGAGTGCTAAATGACAAAAAGCAATTCTAGCACTCTGATGAATAAAATATTCCCTGTGCATTAAAGCACTACTGTGTGCTGTGTACTGTAATCTGTATTTTGATGATCACAGTCACTCCCTACAGTTTGGACATCCTTCCATAGTGACCAGCCAACAACATACTACGCAAGAAATGAGTCCATTAGGGATACCAAAATAGCGACCAATCTGTAAGCTTAATGCCAAAACGGAATCCCGACATAACAAATTTCTTAATCCCAAATCCCGGGATGGCAGTCACTAATAACAACCACTACTACTACTAGACCAAACTGTGCCCCAGTCAGTGGTCGCATGCTAGCACACATGCACAACAGATGTAATAAACTTTAGGAAAAGATGTAAAAAATGTTAAAATGTGTTTCTATAAAAACAGTTTAAAATGTAGCTAATAACAATACAATTTACTAATAGTTAACTCAAATGGCTTCTGTCTTTGATCCTTGATTAAGAAAAATAAAGGTGCCATATCCCACAATGGGCCTAGGCAAGGTGCTCATCTGCCTCTCTCTGTCCGTTTAGCATGTGACCCATGGCCAGTTCAACGCCAGACCTACGGTTACCTTTCCAGCCGCAGAGCATCACCACCTTTTGGCCGATACCAAATTATACTGCTTGGTGAACAGAGGTGCATGTGTGTGAACAACTTGTCCGGAGTTGTTAACTGGCAGTGCACCAAGTAAGAGTTGAACCAGCAACCTCGTGATCACTAGTCCAATTTGCCAACATTGCACCATTAAGCCACACGGTTCTTGATTATATACTCAAAAAAATGCCTAATCCTCATACATAAATGCAAGCATAAAAATAAGTCCTTGCAGCTCAGAGAAATGTTTTTTACAAGCATTATGTGCACCAAAGCTACAAGTCAAAGACGATTCTATTGTGAAGTAGGCGAATGTACTTGCTACCACGGCTTACCAGACTTGTAGCTGAGGAAGTCCTCATAGACCGTGAAATCGACCTCAATCGGGCCATGCTTCATTATTTCAGCACGAAGTTGATCCACGTTGGATTCAACTGAATACGCCGACATTCCTGCACATGGAACACACTCAGGCCTCAGTGCAAGAAAGGGCAATCTCAAGATGGGAAATAGCACAAAAAATTAACTGATAATCACACCACACTGAGTCTCAAAATAAATGGACCAATATTACACTTTAAAATAACTTTAACAATCCTGCCATAATCAGCCACATTAGGCCTTCATATGTGAACACCATTATCAGTATTAAGTAAACCTATTTCGCACAGTTTTATGGAGCATCTCCATTGCACTGGATATCTAAATTCCATACGCCATTTTGTTGCTTGTATACAAAACCAGTCTGACACAAATGGAGCAATGAATTTACCGTAATGTTTGTCCTTTTTGTAAGCCAGTTTGTACCCAGACTCACAGTGCTCGATACACTTTGGCGTGTCCTGTTCACCGCACGGAGGCCGAGATCCATTCACGTGATGTTCACACTCGGCAATGGAATATGGACGACAACCCTAAAACACCAGATGAAACTTGTGAAAGCATAAACTTACTAACATCTAGCACAAACTTTGTCAATCCCCAACACTAGAACATTAAAAATGGGCACTATTGTCACGTATACATTGCAGGCTACATTTACAGAAATCATGGAAATTTTATGTTTCAAATGTAACCACAATCTGACACTGTTACATGTTAGGCACATCTGTCACGTGATTGACTGATAAAGATAGTGCTGCTGGAATCAGTCATTGGTGTACAACAGACAGGAAAACCTCCAAAAAAGTAAACAGACAACATCACTGAGGGGACTAAACAGCCACTGTGCAAAGCAGTTCTCCTACAGCAAGACTGTATTTGACATCAACAGTTGCTAACTGAGATAAAAAAAGTAAGCAAGTAAGTAATTTATACAACACATTAAAACTGTAGCAACCTCGAACGTGCTCGATGGCGTAAGTAAGGACAATGTACTAACAGAATGAGTAAACAAATTATTTTCCATATCTCTCAACAGACTCATAGGTTGAAAGGTAACTTAATAAGTTATAATAAATTCATCAAATTATAACCTTTTATTATTGTTTTTGTTGACGTTTTGGCAACCACTGCAGACTTTGTCGGAACAACCGTCTGCCAAGTGTAGCTGCGGCGGACAGTAAGTAGTCATAGATGTGTGGAAGTTGGTAGGACCCCTTGTCTCGGTTCATCGACTTGTCTTGTTCTTTTCTAATGTGTCTCGCTTCCCTGATCCACAGAGACTGTGCCAAGGTGACTGATAGAGAAAGCAACAGAATGGAACGCTGGATCAGGGAAGCGATACACATTAGAAAAGAAGACAAGTTGACGAATCAAGATGAGGGTCTTATCAACTTACACACATCTATGACTACTTGCTGTCAGCCACAGTGACGCCTGGTGGCTAGTCATTCTGACAAAGGCAGCAGCAGTTGCCAAAACATCAACAAAAACAATAATAAAAAGTTGTAATTTGATGAATATATTATATATCATATTATATTATATATTAAATATATTATATGAATATATTATAACTTATTATTTTGTAACTAAAACTATACCTGGTGACTGTTATAGTTTCCACCCGTGACCAGACCAGCATCGCTGTAGTACTGCCATGCATCATACGGCTCACCACCATTGCATCTGTGCATAGAACGTATGACAGGCAATTTAACATGTAGGTACAGATATGTTAAGGCTGAAACGCATTGCGACTTGTTTATTTAAATGTGCCATGTATAAACGTACTTAATCACTCAGTCTCATACATATGTAAACTGATTCAAGAATCTAAGCTGCTAGCAGAGCACATAAATTGGTCATAAACCAAGCAGTACGTTGTCGTTAGCCTTCTGTTAGTCACTGCCTATGACCATCTCCAAAGTTTGACCAGTCCCAAACGAAAACGTGTTAGTAATGCAAGCCGTAGCACATGTATTTAAACAACTTGTCCAAAGTTGTCAGATGGCACAGAATGTCAGGGAAATTAAACCCGACAACTTTGTGGTTATACACTCAAATGTCTCAGCACAAAAAGCAACTAAACCATGAAACATTAAAAGACGATGTTGGCACTACAAATATGCAGTTCTAATATCATATTTGGACCACATCGTCAACTAAACCAACATCTGAACGACTGTTTATGTGTTACACAGAAAGACAGACAGACAGACGAAGACAATCAAATCACATACCCATTGCCACAGCTGCGGCAGCAGGTCAGAAGATCCTCAGCTGAGATATGAGCATTCACTGTTCCATTGGATGCAATGCAGATACGATCAGACATTGCTTCAACTGCTCCGAATGCCTGAGTAATCATCAAAACAAATACTCAGTCAACGGACCATCACTAATATTAATAACACAGTAAAACAGCAAAAAAACATCGATTCTGATGTAATTCAATTTTGATCATATATCATTCTGTTAACATTGCTTCATGAACTAAAAAACTAAACCAGTGAGCAAAGATATCGTAAGAAGCACAATTTAGTAGTTAAGCACAACATGCAGTGTCGCATTTCATTTCTTTTCAATGCACAAATGCATCCAAATGTTTAGAAATTAATGCCGTTAAGAAATTGCTACACGGTGATTAAAAAAACCATGATTGTACATGTTGCTTCTCCACGGATGCCAGTATATATGACTTTTTTTCATTCTAGGAGCTAACCGCTAATGTGTTGGACACAGCAGTACTGTGAAAAAATGTCATAACTGACCATTTCTTGTTTACTGTAATTCTCATTCTACTAACACACCAGGTTTTCACAGTCAACAAACTACATAAATCACTGAATAGGGATGCTGGTTATAATCAAATATGCGACCGCATATTTTGCCAACATCCGCATATCGCATATATTTCCGCATATAATAGCATTTTCAAAATTGCATATGCGAAAATTAGGCCGTATATGCCAAATATCAAAAATTTGCATATATTCGCATATATACCACATATTTCTGCATATGCGATCGCATTTTATCAGCATTTTTTGTCCAACATTGTTTTAAGACTGCTAAATATTTTTGGAGGCAAACAATTACCAGTATTTACGATTAGACATTGAATAAATTACGTCGAAATTGTCAAAAACCGTGTAGAATAAGCCTATTAATGATTATGATTATGACTCTCTGTCGCTTGAAGTTGCATATGCTGGCAAAAAATATGCAGCATATATGTCGCATATATGCGCCACATATGTCGCCAAATTCCGCACATTTTCCCTCAAAAAGTTTCACATACTTTAAGAAAATTCTCTGCTATAAACCAGCATCCCTGACTGAATAACACAGTGTCATCAGAATATCAGTAGCAATGGAGGAAAAAATACACATATACCAGACAAGCATACACACCCAGCAAGATCCGCATGAGCCCTGGTCTCGTATTTCTTTGATGGTTGGGCAGTTGGGCCACTGTTTCCTTGCGTCGAAGGAATCTGGGAGAGAAGCCGGATCAAACTTGTGACTTCTGACTGGAAGAGGAATCCTGTTTGGATTCTTCACGACGCCACACATCCGCTTGACTTGATCCACTGACAGGCCTTCAAAGTTCACTCCTGCCTGCATCCGACATCAAGATTCACAATAATATACATTGTTGTCAATAGATATGGGGCACTGCAACACATCCCCCTTGGCTTGCATTTTTTTCCAAATCACTTCAAATCTGTTCCAATGTTTGAATCTATGTGGTTAGGAATATGCAGGCCTACAGCTTTGTTGCCATATTTTACTGCATGAATTTAATAATATCTTTGTGTGTCACCCTTAAATTACTTTCTCTTAATTTTCCGCTGCCATCCCCACACCAAATCCTAGCATCACCACTGATAACAATACTGATACTATAGAAACAGGTCACTGACTACACTATGTAGTACGTATTTACTTTATATAAACCATGGCATTAAACTTCATTTTGTAAATGCATTTTGCACATTTACACACGAATTGACAGTATACCATAATGTCAATCTTACTGATATAATGAAACCTGAATTGAGTTGAGAAAAATTTTCAGTGGCATATGCCACCAGGCATGTCGTGGATTAAGAGAGCAACTTGTACTTTCCAACAAACAGCTGCAAATTCCAACCAGAAAAGACTATGGGTGCTAGTCAAAATTTAAATATTGCCCAAAAATTCTTCCAAAATGGGGATTTCTAGTAACAAGTTTTGTATTTTTAGAAGAATATTTTCCGATAGGCTAAAATTTGCTGCCCCTGCCACTGTATGGCACACGTGCACTGATTCATAATAATGGAGTATGCACCTTTAGACAACAGAAAAATACACCACACAAAAAAAAATAATGCTCCTTCTAAAAAAACTGACAAAAAACAGATAACACAATGTTTATGTACGAACCTTCCATGTTGTCCGAGCTTTGTTGTTGATAAAGTCAATCATATCATGTGACATGGGCTTCAGTAAAGGCACGGATTTGCCGCAGACAATGACGGCAAACAGCACAGAGAGCAGAATAGGTATCTTAAACATACTGAAACATACACAAATGATAACATTGTCATGATCACTGACTAACAAGTTACAGCAATTTGCAGTAATTATCATTCATGAGAAACAAATAACACCTTAATAGCATTCCTTACCGGACCTGTCGCAGTTTCGTTTCGTTTTTAGCGGACACTATGAACTTGCAGTATTCATACTCGACCGCCAAGCACACTAGAGATTTCTTCGAAATGATAGTGCGCTATATAAATGTTCTCTTATT
>Ga0209367_1003277_pt1 | contig 21959 bp, 10 predicted proteins | sample WorMetLIZISLAND2_FD_187412 | JGI IMG/M metagenome (GOLD analysis project Ga0209367, IMG submission 187412) | Marine gutless worms symbiont microbial communities from Max Planck institute for Marine Microbiology, Germany - Olavius geniculatus... ... | reverse complement strand
TTATTATACATATACATATACATATACATATTATACATCATGCATATTATACAGCATATCAACAACACAGTAGGCTACAGTGTCAAACCATATCGATCAAGAAAGTAAGTAAGTAAGTAAGTAAGTAAATTTAATTTATAAAGCGCACAATGTCATCGAGAAACTCACTGAATCTGAGGCGCTGAGGTAAGGAGTGAGGCGGGCCACTAAACATGGCTAGACGTTGAAAAATAGATTGTTTTGAGTTTAAGTATACATATACCTAATATATGAATATACAAGTATAATTGTACCTGACACCAGCTTATGCTAGAGATGTCAATGCGTTAAAAAATTAACGAACGCGCGTTGAGCAAAAGTTAACGCAAACAGGTAAATTTACTAAATTATATAAAGCAGAAGTTCCAATATTTGTATTAAACCGCGGTTATTCAATAATATTCAAGTAAGTATAAATTGTTTTGTTGACATTTTATCACTACTGTCACGATCCTGCGACACAGCCACGAGTTTGTCGGTCGTCATTCCAGTCAACCTCTCGATGCAGTTTACCTACAATATCAGCAGCATTAATGATGCGTTATTAACGCGTTAACGCATGCGTTGACAAAATTAACGCTTCGACTGCTCTAACTTATACAAGAGCTAGCACATCGAAAACAGATAATGCTTACTCAGTGTTCGATTTGCCGAGGGAAATTTTGGAGGATTTAACCAACCCCACCTGCTCAATTGCATGAAAACGTAATGCCTGCGGCGCCTCAGCCATTTGGGCTCGGTTGTCGGCGTGCCTCCGGCCAACTGCTTTTTTTGACAAATCCAACACTGATCACACTACTAGTCTGCTGCTGGAACGTACTTTTGTGATTTGCCAGTAGACGGCTGCAATGAGCCAGGGTATGCAGTCTTAGTCCCAAGAAGACACTGACAGAGTTCTAGAACGACTAATACAACAGATAGCTCAGCCTCCTACCCTCAGCGAGATAGACCACGACTACCACCACTGCTACTATTGCTGCTAGGCTGTTGTTACTACGCACTTGTGTGACATGCCAGTAGACGGCTGCAATGAGCCAGGGCAGTCCAAGACCGAGGAACACGTTGACCGAGTTGGATCCCGTGACATTGCCGATAGAGTTATCGGCCGTGTCGTCCATCGTGGCGGCCTGTTTGCTGGCGAACAGGTCCGGCAGGCTGGTACCCAGCGCTACAAACGTGATGGCGGTGACGCTGTCCTTGAGACCGACCAGACAGCCGAATATACCGGCCAGGTCGCCGACGACGGCCGTCAGCACGCCTATCAGGGCCAGGGACACGAAGAACGCCAGCCAGCCGTTCAGTATTGACGGCGGAGGCACGAACGCAAATAACAGCTACAACAAACACACAAACACGGGTCAGGTCAGGTTAACTCAGCGTCCTACCCGCAGCGGGACGCAAGATAAGCAGTAGCCTACGGAATATAGAAGTAGTGGCCGAGCCCATTAAGGTGGTGGTATGTCTGTTGGCTGCACCAGTGGCTTCGTGACAGCCCCACTCTAAACTTTGGGCTGTTGAAAAATTGTGGAAAATTTTCTTGTTGTCAAAAATTGTTGTCCAAAGATGCAAAATATGACGGCAATACCCACCTTACCTTACCTTACCTTACCTCCGAGGTGGACAGGCTCTTACACCTGCCCAGCGCTGAGGCCGTATCAGTTCTGCCAAATGCGCGTCACCGAATGTAACCACTTGGTTCGGTTTACATCTGTGTTTTTAACAAGTTTTATTGTGTTGTCTTATTCGTATGTTTTTTTTCTTTTTGGGGGGTCCATGTAAGAGGTTCTTGCAGCCCTTTGTGCCCTTGCTCAAGCCTTTTCATTACTCATTTTGTCAACGTTTTTTTTGGTATCTGCTTGTCTAAATAAATGATTTGATTTGATTTGAAGGTTACAGGTAGCGGCTATAAAGCCGTAGACGGCTGTGAAGCCGTAAATAGACGGCTGTAAAGCCGCAGTCGGCTGTGAAGCCGAAACCAGCACAAAAGCACTGGTAACGTGAAGCAAATCTGCCTTCACGAGTTTGGTCAGCTCTTAGTTAGCTCCTCACCTCCAGATTTTAGAAATCTTTCGGGTCATTGGTGCAAAGCCCCACCACCATTGCAAGATGGCTGACCACGGTGGGGGTAATACCCACATTTTAGGGGAAATTTAAAAGCAGTGTTAAATTTTCAGTACCTACAGTCTCCTCTGTCAAAAATTTGCAAACTGTCTGTCTGAATTTTGTCAGCAATTTGCAGTGTTTGCCAAAAAAATTACAACAGCTTCTTGCCCGCCTATTTTTCTAACCAGTCGACGTCGTTACGCTGCAACGCGGATCCAGCTGTTCGCTGGCGCGGCAATGGATGGCCGCATAAGGCGCTACAGTAACATTGGCTGCTCATCACAAATGCGTTTTTAAAAATTAAGTACGTAATAAATCACACATATACTTCAAGCGTTGGCGAAAATAATTTCGCGTTGCAGTAGCCCTATGTTGCACTGAGCACTTCAGTTATTCATAGTCACCAATTATTTACTTACTTAACCTTCTTTTCATCAGTATAGCCTATTACTGAATACACTTAGAAATGTACGAAGCGGGAAAACTGAACTATACGTTCATTTTGCTTACGACGTGTGCGCTTAGAACGCTTTAAGAGCCAGCTATAAAAATGATGATGATAGTCTTTATTAAAGCAATTAACAAACAAACCGCTGTAGACACAATGCAAAACATACTGACATGCTAAAAAACAACTAAAACAGTCTTTGTACAATACATGATAGATAAAATTACACTCATCAATACTACGGTATTTATTTTGGAGGAAAGTTCGTAGTTATGCGGTCGCGGACATGTGCAATAGGGTGTACTGCGCTCAGGAGGTAAGAGTGGTCAAAGAGAATGAGTAGGTTTGTATTTGATAAAGCGGAACAGTTGTTCATCGGCCTGCTCACAGAGTGCAGCAACAGTGGGCAAAGAATCGTCGGTATAATAGCCTGATTTGCCAGCTCGCCTTAAGAAAGCCTCTAGTTTTCGTGTAAACGGGGTATAAACGGTGCCTTATAACACATGACATGTATTAGTGTGAATCGAAGGCGTGGTACCTTCCAGAAGAAAGTGAGAAAGTGCATGACGTAGTCGAAGTTCGACGCGTTTTCGACGTCGCCGCCGTTGACGTTGAGTGCGTTGCGGAACTGTTCGGCCCACGTAGCGCGATCGGCCTTCATGGCGTCGACGTTCATGTTTACCGTGTGCGTCAGACGGTTTACCATGTCGTTGAACTCTGCAACGACAACAGACAGACTGAAAGTGTGCGACTGATCTAATATGGACCGTTGGGACGGTAAAATAAGTAGTAACTCATTTATATGGGTTACGGAAGGTGGTGACCTTAGTACAGCTGACTGGGGCTGCCTAGCCGGCCGCTGCGTTAGCCTGCGTCTGCAGGCTGCACGTGGCGGCCGTGCGGCTGGCGGCTCTGGTTAGTGACGAAAAGCGCATAGAGGCGTTGTACGTGAGATGCGCTGTACAAATTGACACCTTTACCTTTTTACCTACTCTTTGCGCACTACCAGCAGTGTCTAGTAACTCTGCAAAATGTTGCTGAGATATACGACCATTTAATTGGTCTTCGATTTACTAAGATGGGGACGATGAAATCGGATGCAGCGCCTTTGAAACTGGCGACCCCGAAAATCACACTTGAGGCGCATACGCAGCGACGTAATTAAACTGAACTGAAACGACATGGTTTACTTTTGACGAAGTGATAAATAAGCTGGTGTTTTGTTGACGCGTACGTGCGCGTAGTCACGTAGTCACCGATGCCGTAAAACAGTGCCTACTGTAATTCATTACTGATTGCCCATTGATCAGTTCGTTAAAAACTGAAACATGTCAGTTAAGTTCAGTTCAGATATGTCGCTCTATAGATTACGCACCTTCAGAATCATTTACAGGATGATCGGTTGGGCAGATATGAATGTTAGAAATTTTCTAGTAAACCAGGTCGGTCGTCATAAATAGCCTCTTCTTAAGATCGTTAAAGAAACCATACGGCCACGATAATCACAGACGGACAGACAACTTACGGTGGCAATAGGGCGATTCGTCGTACGCCTATTGCGCGTTACGACGCATGCATAAATAACACCCAATTCACACCTACGGCGCCGATGCAACCCAACTCGACAGTACTTTCGCGTCGGCGTCGTAGGTGTAAATCGGGCATAACTGACGCGCCTACGTAGACCCTTAGAGTGATTTAATGGCTCAGACCAGCGCTCAGCTACTGCTACTTAAGCATGGTTTCTATGCACGCAACGCACGCAACACTCTTGTGTACTACAACTACAACGACTACCACAACAGCAACTGCAGCAACTACTACAACAACGACTATTACCACTGCTATAACTACGGCAACTAACCCCAATCGTTGATATTGGTGAGTGTCTTTATGATAAGTGTAAACTAGCTAGTTACGTCTATCAACTGTACTACTGTCATTACTACTACTACTACTACCACCACTGGTTCAGAACTGATCAATGGCATATCATATGGACATCGTTTCTATTCCGGCGTTGTTGCTGTTGCAGCAATCGCTTTTACTTTGGATGCGTACTTGCTTACTTATTGTGCGTCTCCTGCGTAGGTCAAAAAGCATGCAAAGCCTCACGTTGTGACACAGCGACGTAACTGAATTAACTGAACTGAACTGACACGGTTAAGTTTTTGACGGACTGATCAATGGCACACAACGCAAGCCTATTTTACATTGGTTGACGCGTACGTGAGCGTAGTAACGTAGGCTACCGAAGCCATTCGATCGTGCCTACTGCAATGCATTACTGCTTCCTTATTGGTCAGTTCGTCAAAAACTGAACCATGTCAGTTCATTTCAGTTCAGTGAAGTTACTTTACTTTGTACGCGCCTTTAATTGCGTGCGTTGCTTGCGGTGATGAAAAGCGCGCCTTAGTGATCACAACTTACCGTCGTCATCGACAATTGTGACGATTGTCTTTGTAATCGACAGACTGTCGTTACATCTGCTCTACCATACTACTACAACTAGTAGTACTAGTATTACTACAACTACAACGACTACTACAACAGCAACTGCAGCAATTACTACAACAACGACTATCACCACTGCTATAACTACGGCAACTAACCCTCCTCGTTGATAATAGTGATTGTCTCTATGATCACTGTAAACTAGCTAGTTACGTCTACCAAGTGTACTACTGCCATTACTACTAATAGTACTACTACCACCACTAGTGCTGCAACTACGACAACTAACCCTCGTCGTTGATGATGGTGACGATTGTCTTTGCGACTCGTCCTATTTTCGCGCCCTCGCAATCCGTGCCGGTCAACTCGAGCTTGAACGTCTTGTCCTGTTCCGTCTTGTTTTGCCTCTGCACAGACACCGCAATCAGTAGCAGTGCAACAAAAGTAGTAGTAGCAGCAGTAGTAGTAGTGCGTGTAGTAGTTACGCGACTGCAATCAGTCAACTCGAGCTTGAAACTTTCGTCACGCTCCTTGTTCTGTATTCGCACGTGCACACGCATGCTCACGAGATATGATGTCGCACAAACATCTACGATCGGCGACGACAGCATACAATATATTGCACTTTCCTCGTTTGAAACCCCCGAAAATTTTTAGCCCTTCTTACAACGGTGAATGGTAATAAAATGAAAAACGTTTGTCAAAGATTTCTGGTCGACTGGGGGAAAAGGGAACCCGCGCAGTCGCTACCCTTTGTTTCACCTAAAGCTAAGACTGTCATTTAGGCATCTCGCGCTCGTGACCTAACTCAGCTAAACCACAGCAACTTTTTGCTGTTCCTAGAGCTAGAAAGCTGTTAAGCGCCAGCAGATATAGTGACGTCGACAACAGACTATGCGGTGCGTAATTAGCGCAGTGCTGAGATACTGAAGCGCACAACAACATTAGCATTTGCTACTAATTGCACTGTGTAATTGCTGTCATTATTCGGCCGCATTACAGTGCTGGTCCGTGTACCCGTCCGTCCGCTTGTCCGTCTGTCTCTCCGTAATACCCCGTTTACACGATCGAGCAAATATCGAGCAAACGTCGAGCAAATGTATTCAAAATACACGCGCTAATTGCTCGACGTCTGCTCGACGTTTGCTCGATGTTTGCTAGCATTCATCCTGCTAGCTCGACGAGCTATTGTAATTAGCATGCTAATTAGAAGGGCGGGCGAATTGTAATTGGAAGGCCTATATAACACGTGATTAGCTGTGGGCTAAGTCTAGGCCTACATTTGAGCCAGGTGCGGAGTTCCATCAGGCCTGCTTGATGTTTGCTCGATGCTTGCTCGATGCTTGGTCGATGTCTGCTCGACGTTTGCTCGATCGTGTAAACGGGGGTATAACGGACACGTGCAAAAGTTGACAAAACGGTGTGAACGTTTCAGAGGGCAAAAGTGACAGTTCAACAATGTTCAGCTCGAATGTTAAAAGTTAGGTGGACGGCCGCACATGTCGGCACCGGGCCGACGTTCATGTCTAGTTTCGTGCGTCATCTATTTGGCAGTGACAACAACACTGGCAAACTAGAAGCGATCAGTGATCTCAAACCTCTTCCGGGCACGATGCTGCCGCCGCCTGGCGAACACAACCGACTTAATATATGTAGATACCTCCTAGCAACTGGTTGATGTATTTAGTGCTATTCGAAGACTAATCGTAATGCAATAGAAGAGCGTCGTGCAAACAAAAACATTGCTTAAAACACATTACAATACTGTGTATCATTCAGTGGTTTATCCGGCATTATTGTCATTGGAGATAGTGAACTATGTATCTACTCCTCCTTTTCTTGGCCTATGCCTTCCCGTTCTCGCATCTTCTTCGCCTTACTTAATGTGGTCCCTTTCACAGCGTTAATTAAATCAGTTGACCAGCAAATGGCGTTTGTAGTAACCGAAAGTACCTACGGCCGCGGCGGCACGACTTAGCTTTATAGTATGCAGCCCAGTACAGTGAGCAACAAGAAAAGCCTAGCTAACGCAAAGGGAAACGCGCAACAGCGGTGCATGTTTGAAAGCCCAGTAAAACAAAATCTAAGTTCACCGATCCTAGCAGCGATGTTTCTTCCACACTTGCCAGAGAGTGCCTGACGGCACGACCGGTCTCGCTCAGCCGTATTGGCTTAAAATCGCAAATTCTCCCCCACCCCCTTCTCATTTAACGCCCTCGCTCGGGTGACCCCTATCGAATTTATGAAAAAGCTTTACGGATTCTGAAACTAGAGTCTTCCAGGCAGCCAACGGTGAAAATTTGGTAATCGTAGCTTGCACCGTTTTGACTGATCTACCCGTGTGACGGACAAATGGACAGACTGACAGACGAACAGACAGAATTGCGATGGCTAAGACGCGCTACAGCAGTAGCCGCTGTTGCGCGTAAAAACGTTGTTACGACAAACAGTACAAGAGCGTGTAAAAGTACAGGAATGAAAAAAAATGTCAAATCAGTAGCGATATTTTATGCGGTGGTTATTTGTTTTACTAGTTACATACAGCGATCGTTTGAATTTCAATTAAAAGTCTACTTTTACAATGCCAGTGCTGCCGCAATGTGCCCTGATGAGCTGTGTTTCGTTGTTAAGTTAACGAGCCACTGCAAAACAGACCAGTAGATAGATAGACAGAGAGATTCTCTTGTTACGATAGTATTACAGACAAAAGGAAGGCAAGCTAAGCTTGCAATATCCGCGCCATGCATAGTAGCCACGTATAAAACTAGATTGTGAAACCTTGCACAAAAGTAACCACTGCCCGCGGTAGCCGAGGTGGCATGCTGCGACCTTGACTTTTTGACCTATGATTTTGAAATTCAGTAAGGTACTTGCAGCGTTTCGAGTTATCATGTTAACAACGAAACAACAAACAACAACACAGTAATGATGCTGAAAACAGTACTGTCGTCGCTACCGCAGACAGTAGAATAAAGAGCAAAGCGGGAGTAGCTTACGAGGTCGTTGTGGATGGTGATGTCAATCATCTTGGCGGTCTCTCCATGCTCGAAGACCAACGAGCCCTCGCCTCCACTGTAGTCCTGCCCCGACACCGCCGTCAGGTCCTTGGTGACCCATTGCACGGCCACACGGCCGTCACAGCCGTTAGCACGAGTCACAGGAATCTGGGCCATCCCAACGCTTTCCTTGATCAGGAAACTCGGCTTCTCGAACTCGAAAATACCCGGATCTGCGACAACACAGTCAAAACCAAAGTCATATCTTTTACTCGATGACAATATGGCGTCGTGGGTCAAAGTGCTGGGAGCCAAAAAGTCGCAGTTGTTTGACGGGCAGCAGCATTATTGCCGACGGTGGCTAAAAATAGGTGATCAGAGCCGTACACGGGCCTTGAGCCGTTGCTGGTCGTTACGGGTCCTAGACCTGAACGCGAAGCAAACGTACAAAAGAATAAAAAACATAAATTCGCCACAAAAAACGCCTTTCGCCCACCGCTCCCGCGTCGCTTGATTTCTGCCAAGTTTTGTATGCCTGTGGTTTTCTCTAGGGTATCTTTCTTGGTCTTGAGTTTCGGAATGATCGGTCGAAAAGTGTGAATTCGGGACAGAAATTATACCCTTCCCGTTGACGAGGCACATCGCTTACACAAGTCCACATCAGCTAGGCAGTGTCCAGTACCGTGCTAAGTTTCTATGCTGATCAATGCAGTACTGACCGTCATCGTTTAGAATGGTGATCTTACGACAAAGACTATAGAATCTACTTCCAGTTTTACATGCGATTAGTACACGCTACGGCAGTAGTCTAGCAGTGATGTTACTGTACTAACAGTAGGCTTAGAGGTACAGGCTATGATAACTACAGTATAAAAGCAAAGACTATGACGGTATAGACTACTAGTACGCTCACAGTCGTCGTTGAGAATGGTGATCTCCTGTATGGCCCTCTTGCCCAGTACAGCCGGACAGCTGTGAGTGTAGCTCAGTGAGGGCATCAGCTTGCCCAGTACGGCTGCTTCACTCGTCTCCTCGTCCACATCCAGCGACAGTTTCACGAAAAACACCTAACGAACAAACAAACGACATGCGCCGCCTTTTCTGTCACATTAACGTAACGGATCGCGATGGCCAAATGTTATGGGTTATGCTACTTAAAGTACTAAGCTTATGTGTTTCTCGTAAGGAAGTTAAGTGCATCGCCAACGGTGAGCTCTGCTGCGTTTCACGTGTCGCAACGGACCAACTTGGCCGGTGGCAAGTTTTTGCTGTGACTGGTCCACAACTGTGGAACCAATTGCCGGTCACCATGCAAGCTACCAGCACCAACTCGCCGAACTGTTTCAAACCATAAATGCGAAGAACATTTTTTATGTTTTTTAATAAAAGTTTAAAAAACATATTTTTATGTTTTTTTTACTTTTTCATGTTTTTAAAAATTTTTTTAATGTTTTTTTTTATATTTAAAATGTTTTTGTGCTTTTTAATGTTGGTGTTTTTTTGTTCTTGTTAAAACAGAAACGTACAAAATTACAAATATGATTTATTTCTCATGGACAAATTGCGTTCAGCTGTTTTGGATCTGTGCATTCAGTACATTCTGGTTTTTAATATTTACAAATGGTAGGTTTTTGTTTTTTTTTAATAATCTGAGTTAAATATTCGTTGTGTGTATAATGGAAAAAAGTAGCGATCAGAAACATCCGCAGTTTAATGTTTGTTATCCGTCTTTTTGATAATAGTTTTTACAAAAGTTTGAAAAGAACATGCTTTTAATGTTTTTTATTTGCAACGCAATGTTTTTAACATCTATATTTTAAACGAAAGCGTTGAATGTGCAAGGAAAAAGGGTGGAAATTGCAAGGAAAATAAAATTCAAAGAAGAGCCCCACAATTCGTATTGGTGTGAATTCGCAAGAAATGGCATTTGCGATCTTCAGGCATAGGCGTAGATGCTACGGAGACCTATGTACCAAGTGGCGGCTCAGCACTACTAGATATAGCAGCGTGTTGCACAATACTAATCTTTTTTTGTAAATTAGACTTTAATATGTGTTTAGAATCAATCAGATGAATAAACAATCGTTTATATCTGACTACTATTCACCTCGTCGGGTTCCCACTCGTTGTCGTCAACAATGGCAATGTCGACATGCTGCAGTACTTCGTTGGGAGCGAATGAAACCGTCTGCCGCACGGGTATGTAGTCTTTTACTGCCTCCGCCGTGCCGTCTATCGTTTCCAGCCTACAGGAATTATAAAATGCCACGTGTACAAACGTAAAGTATTTCCCTGGCTATAACGCTTGATCACAGTTTCGCCACAGAACTGATTACGTACATCGCGTTGTGTGCCCGTTTATATTACTTTCTGGAAAAAAAAAACTTTTTTACGAAAATATTTTTGTAAAACGTTTGATCAGAAATAAAAATTGCGAGAAAAGAACGTTACAAGGAACCTTTATAAACTACCGCCCCTCCCCCCTCAAAAATTAACAAAAAAACGGAGCAAAAATCCATATCATATCTATAGTATTCAATTGACGTAAACATGTACGTCAACAAACTACTTAATAACTTACTTACTTACTTACTTAGCTTCAGGTACTTATAGCCATTGTTACCGACTTTATCATTTCGGTCTTTGTGACTTCTCGTCTGTCGTTTACATTTGCTCCAAGTAACGAAGTAGGTAAGTAACTAATGAAAGGATTAATAGGCCTAAAGTTATCGTTATAGCACGTTAATCGCACTATGCGAATCACTTGCGAAAACCGGACATTTCTTTCGCATGGCGGCATAATTTAGGCACAGCAACATTTATAAATGCATTAAAAATGTTTTTGTAACCAGTGCTGTTCAATTTAGGCAGATGGTGGACAGCTGTTACACGACTGCCTAATAGCGAAAAACGTCTAAATTAGTCTCTGCATGGAAGAGGCCGTAAACTGCATACTCGTAAAACAAGGTTTACACTAATGCTTATTCGGTAATCCGTACGATAAGTTAAACTCTACACAAAGAACAAAGACGGATTAAGGCATTTTTCAGCATGATCGGCCAAACAGTTGTCCCGCAAAAAAGTTGCGCCACCGGTCAGATAATAAGAGACAGCAGCGCGACATTTTTCGGCCTGCATTATAGGACTTTTTATGACGCTGTGAGACATTTAATGAAGTCTACTTGGTGCAGCACAATGTTATCTCTTTTGGAAATTCTGCAGCAAGATTGCAATACTGTTTTGTTCAGAAAATGAGTGACGAACGTTAACCAGTCATTTTCTAAACAATATCTTAAACGTGAGGGCCCCCGCATATTACGGATCACGGCCTAATCAGTTTCAAATCCGGCCCGTATCGCTTGGGGTGGCAATAATTATAAACAACTAATAACGATTAGTTGTAGACTTGTAAATACGACAAATCGCAGGCCCGCAACAAACTGGACAACTTCCTGATATGTCGTGAATTTCTCGTAAAGCTTGCTGTGGGCTACATCGAAATGGATTCCGTAACAAATCGAAGCAAAAAGAGTTTCGGCGTTTGTGCTTAAACGGTTTGTCCGTAAAATCCAGTTAAAGGCTTTCATTCTTACTGTCTTTTCCTCTGCTGCGTCGTAATCATATTTCACTGCAGTTCGCGTCGACACGTAGTTAAAGCCAGCCAGCCCGAGCAGTGCCTGACAGCTCTGCTAAAAACGAGACCATCAATCAGAAACCGGAATACGCGCAGCTTCCGGTGCGGCTTTGAAGCGACATGCCAGTGACGCAGATAATAAATATTCTACGCAACGGCGCGCGGCGCGGTATGCTGTTGCCCTTGTGATGGTAATGTTATAGCTTTGTGTATAATGACCGGCCACAAATTAGCAAATTGTTATTTTTATGTTACAGCCTTCCTGTCCGCCTGAAGGCGTCTTATCAAAGCGTATTAATTTAGTCTCTCGTGCAGAGCTAACTAAGTACTGTAGCTATGTTAGCCTACTCACACACACCGTGCACGTTTTGAAATGTATTTGACTTTTTTCAGTTATATATGAAGCTTGGACTTTGCATTTAAATATGTTGTGTACGTAGTTCAGCTTTTTCAGTTACTCAGTCTACTTTTGACCAAATTAGCAACGTCGAATGTGTTGACAACGTTGGCGGATGAACATGAAACCAGCATTTTCAAGGCAAAGACCAATAAGTAAGTAAAGCAAGTAAAGTAAGTATGCACTTTTATACTGCGAATCAAAAGCCAGCTTAAAATTATCCGAACCGCAATGAACCATAAAAATGATAAGACAAACATAGTTTTAATGTTTCGGAATAGTTACCCACTAGTTATAACAGTCAAAACACGAAAAGTCGACATAGCTTCAGTTTCGTTTTGCAGATCACTTTGATTACAAATGATTACATGCCAAGGCGTCAAGGCCACGGCCAAGGTCAACGCCACCATTTTTAAATCCTCAAGATGTCTTCGAGTTCAAGAACAGTCCTCGACCACCACATCAATCAGAGATGTAGTACTTGGTATTTGTACTTGTACTTGAGGCTCAGGTACTTGTCGACATGTGGCAAGTACTTTATTTTTTATTATTCAAACTTTATGCCTGGTGATTCTGTGCAAGTGAGCAAGACATTATGGACACTGCTATCAATGCATAGATAATGCGTAATGCGCCTGTGTTTGTATAATGAACCAAAATTTTATGTATACAGTTAAAAAAACAACAATTAGATTGGATAAGCTATCAGCCAAAGCGACAAAAATGTAAACAAAATGTTTATTCGTGTGTGTTGTTTTGCTTAAGTAATAAATAATACTACCTGTGACAAAATATGTTTATTGTTAGCTCTTTTCCCTAGGTAGTGCAGCAGCAGACATTGGGGGAGGTGGAAAACCGAACAGTCATTTGATGGACAATTGCGTTAGGAATATCTGTACAAAAATTATCAAAATTGCATCACCCTTTCATATGTGGTAAAAATTGGCATTTCTATGCCTCACAGTATAATAGGCTTAGCTAGAGCTAGTACTTGGATTTTACTTGATAGTTAGTTTTAAGTACAGTCTTGTACTTGTACTTGTGGCTTTGGGACTTGCAACATCTCTGACATCAATGACGACGTTCCGGCTGATGATCATAAATCAGTACTGAAAGAAATACAGTATAGCAGCGTACTTGCAGACGACAGGGCAGTCCAGTCGTCCGAAGCGGCGTATGGATACACGCACTTTTTGCTCTTGCTCCAGTATCGCGCTCTGCGCGGCGGTAAACTCGACCACCGCCTTGCGTCCGCCGTCGCTGATGTTTACCATTGAACCCGACTCCATCTGTTCCAGTTTCCCGTCTTCCACCGCTGCCATACCAAAGCGTTTACGATAATGCTTCTGCTTCAATATGTCGTAGACCTAACAAACACCGAACAACTACAACACTGTAGTAGTAGTAGTAGTAGTAGTAGTAGTACATCTAGGCCTAGTTGATGTAGTTTCCCGTCTTCTATGGCGGCCATGCTGGAGCGCTTTTTCGCGGCGTTCTTTTGTTTTAGCTTGTCGTACACCTGAACATCACGTGTACACCATGTGTACGTGTACGTTTAGTGTACTACTATACACGTACACCACAGTATACAATACCTATGCAGCATGTGCACGGTGTGGTATAAGGTGTCACGGTGGTGCAGTGGTAGGGTGTCAGACTCACGATCGCGAGGTCGTAGGTTCGATTCCCGGTCGGAATACTAGTTATCAAGTGGTTACTACTTGGATGGGCGACTGTCTGCGGGCAGGCAAACCAACATTAAGGTCAACTCAGCCTTCTATCCCTCCCAGGTAGATGAATCGAGTACCGGCCTGTCTGGCTGGGGTTAAGGCGGGGCGCATTCACCTGTGTCGAATGGCAACTAACACTGTGTGATCCCATATAACAGGTGACGCTCCATAGCTCTGTAAAAAGTTTCCTATTAAGAGTTGTACACCAGCTTTGTCTTTTTGTAAACCGCACCGACATGACACACATCAGTAAACCCCAGTTCACACGATGAAGCTGGCTCGCTCGCACACGAAGCACACGTTAAGCACTTAGCAAGCACATATCAAACCAGGTCAGTAGGCGAAGTGCTTGATGTTTGGTTGTGGTGTGCTTGATAAGTGCTAGATACAGCGCTTGTTGAGCCAACTTCATCATGTAGACGAGGTATTGTAACGTAAAAGCATAAAGTTCTTCCCGAGGCTTAAGGCCCATAAGGCGGCGCTGATCTCCGTTTCCTCAGCGGCTCAGCTAGACACCAGTTTACACTGCCAGACCTAGGATACAGGGTTAGTGCATTGTAAGAAAAGTGTTGCCTGTTTATGGCTCAGCTTTCGCCGGTACTCATTGCGCCAACCCACGAAAAGATGGCCAGGCTGAGTTGACCTGGGTAGCTGGTTACATACCGGGATGGTTAACCCGCCTGATGACAGTCGCCCATCCACGTACTAACCAGACTTGGCGTTGATTAACTTCGTTATGCCACCAACGACGTCACCTACTAAGCCAAACCAACACTAAAGGGGGCATTATGGATACATAACTTATGCTTACACACATCATCCTCATCCCCATCATCATCATGAGCAGCAGCAGCTGCAGTAACATCTGTTGGTTCGACAGATATTAATGTCGTTGAAAGTGATTATGATTATCGCCACCTGCCACCATTGACTATGTGCCAGTGATAGCGGCGGCCGTCTATTCAGCTAAATGCGTTTTTCAGCCAAACGTCAGTAAGCGAAAATTTGATCTGTGCCTGTAGTTTTGATCACTACAAGGTGGCCCTGGGGGAAGGCTGCATACTCTACGCAGCAATAGGACAGCAAACTAAAACGATTATAACCTTGAGTTCCGACCATTGCAGTAAAGAATGTGGTCATGTTACACATCATAACACATAGCACGACGTTCTACGTGATCGCCGTCAACTGCAATGATGGAGCCTGGTCGTTTCGCTTTTCACACGCCAGCCTGCGCACAATCCTTGCCTCGGATCAATTCAGCCACCGGCCACCCGGCGCTCAATTAGGCAAAAGGCCTAGTCAGGCGTGTGTGCGTGTGGTGGTTGCAATGTATCAATGTAACGGCCAATCGATGCAGAATAACATCGCTGCAATATGAATGAATACACGTGCATACACTGACAGACAGGAGGCGGCCTCGGTGAGACAGTAAATATCAATCAACTCAATCCAAGACTGCAGATCGATACGATACCGTTACCACCGCACGCCAGCAGCTGCTACTGGGAAACATCGACCGCATTGCATCGAAACTGCCGGCTTGAAAGATGTCTGACTTGCGATCGCGAGGTCGTTGGTTCAACTCCCGGCTCGGTCACTATAAACTGGTTACTACTTGGATGGGTGACTGTTTGCGGACAGGTAAACCATCTTGGTGTATATAACCAACACCAAGGTCAACTCAGTATTCCATCCCTCCGGGGTAGGTAAATCAAGTACCGACCTGTGTGGCTGGGGTTATAACGTGTCCGGTGGCAGGTGATCCCATACGACAGATGGCGCTCGTAGTTCCGAGATGGGTGTTCCATAAAAAGCCATAGCCTTTTCATGGCTACAGCTTAGCGTAACGAATTACAGTAATATTTTCGATGTGCCAACAGAAAGATTCTGGTTTCTTATTTGGCTTTCGTTTCTTTGTCAAGTTATCAAATTTGTGACATTTGTTTTGGCAAAGTTTAATAAGTATTCAACCGCAAGTTCGATCCGCCGTCCCTAATGCGGACCTACCCCACCTTAGAACAAAACCGGAAGTGGATCGGATGATCGATTGCTATAAAATATGGCCATTTAAAGTTCTTCCAGGATAGCTCTTCCAGGAACGGAGGTCGGTCGGTCGGTTGGTCAACATTGATCACACTGATGTCACGTGTGAGTTCTCACTCAAGAAGAATTACGGTTATGTTTAGTAAGTCATAGTTAAAACTAGTTTCAGTTAGCAAAGGGCCACGTGCCGGCCACATGAACCGTAACTGACGTCATACTAAATGCAGAACAACAATAACATCCTATCTGCTGTTGACGATATTTTAAATAAAATTCAAAACAACTAACTACGCTACACATGTTTTCAGACTTATTTTTTCAGACAGTGTTTTCAGTTGTTTGAAAAGTTTGTCGATAAATGAGCCTCACACCCTTTTGTTTGCTATATTTTATTTTTCAACAAAATAAATATTTAAGTGGCATCTTGTAGAACTTTATAGTTTGTAGGTAAGATGTTTTGCTGCAGATATGCTATTTTGCCTTTCTATTCTCAAAATATTCTATTTCGCTACGTTAGAAAATGTACGTTAGTGAAAATGTAGAAGTTTTTCTGTAGCTGCCCGTACTATTTGGAACTCTCTTCCTTTTGACATCAGCAATAGCTGTTCATTAGCTTCCTTCCGTCGTAAACTCAAAACATTCTATTTTTCAACGTTTAGCCATGTTTAGTGGCCTGCCTCACTCCTTACCTCAGCGCCTCAGATTCAATGAGTTTCTCGCTGACATTGTGCGCTTTATAAATTAATTTTACTTACTTACTTACTTACTAAAACAGCGTGACAAGTGACACGTCTCCTGTACCGTGGCGAGCCTGGCGTTGACGGTGGGCTGTAGTTTACTCTTTCCGCCGAGTACTTTGACAGCGTTGATGCGATACCACATCCTGTCGCGAGGTTGCTCCTCAGACAGTCGAGCTGTCGCCAAGGCCGCAATGTCTTCCTCCGTCAGGTCCGTGTGGATGTCTCGCAGCTCCTGAGATCAAAACGTTAAGAACGGTATTACGGCAGTTTGCGCATAAATAAAACTCGTATAAAGTATAACACAGAAATGTTCTTTTGTTCTCTTGCAAGTGTGCGAACCCTTGCGCAGCTGAAATTCACGTTCTTTGTGTACATGATCGCAAAAATCTCATGTTGTACTGCACAAGCTCGCATGATTGCAATGCAATTACAACAACAACGTAGCCCAAAAAGTTACCATAAACGCACGCACTGCTTAGTTCGACACCGATAATAATGCACATTGGGCGACAATATACTGTGACACCACAAAATGGCGTCTTGTGTGCTCAGGTAGGCCTATTATGCTATTCGCTTGCCCATTCATTAGAAACTGAAAGCCAACTCCAAACTGCTAATTTTAGTCTAATATAGGTCTACTTTTATTTAGAGCTGCGGATTTTAACGATTAATTTAATCGTTAACTAACAAAGAAAATTAACGATTAATTTTATTTTTAACGATTAACGGTTCTGCCGGATACATCGTCAACAAGAGACGTTCGTCGCTGGATCCATCAACCGTAAACAAGTTTGTTTGTCTCCGGGACTGGTGTCATTAACATTAAAAACTTAAAAGGTTCTTAATTCATTAACACTTTCAGTGCATGTAACTCTACAGTGACTTTTTTATTGATATTATGGTTTAAATAACGCATTTTCAATGACTAAATTTTAACTAAAATTAACGATTAATTAATCGTTAAATGTCAAAAAGTTAACTATTTAAAAAAATTTAATCGTTACCAGCCCTACTTTTATTGCATCATAGAAAAGGCTTGCTCATAGGTCTGATATTCGATTACGATATCGATTCAATAGTCGCCTCAATAGACCGGAGCTAGCTGACTGCTGACGTGATTGGCCAGCTAATTTCCGCAGACTGAGACCCTTAGAGTCCTCCTCCAACACCCCTACCACCCAAGGTGTCCGTCTCCAAGGATCAATAGAAACTACCCAAAGTGACCAACTACCCTTCTGTAACACTGGCGTGATGTAGTCATGCTATGGCCATCGACGTGCTATGGGCTGTAGCATCCCTTATACCACTGCAGACATAGAGCTACAGACAGGTTCATTGCCGGTGTGTGCTGTTGTGGACTAAGTATTATTATTTGCCGACGATGTTGTGTATTTACGGCTTATTGAGCGTTCTGCGCTCCAACCGCAGGATGTGCGTTCAGGGACACATTTAGCCCATACGCCATTACTGTATTCGTGGGACCCCTATTAACCCCTAGATCGCGGTACTAAATCGTATCGTACGAAGTTTATGGGCGGCGTTCCGAACTGAGGAAAGACTAGCTAATAGATGTGGAGGCCAATGCCAAAGGAAAAAAGGGGGGGGGTAATGTGTAAGCCCTCACCCCACTCAAGCACAATCCGACGCCTAGAAAATGATGGCAATCATTAACCATCGTCATAAAAAGCGCTTTAGAATAACTTTGTCGAGTGACTGTTTGATCATAATCAAAACGCGTGTACAACGTACCAGTGTGTATAGCTTCTGTAGTCGACGACAATGTTCTTAATGCAACAGCTAACTTAGGCCTACGCGTTAAGTTATTCCTATTTTTTAGTTTTTTTTAGTTAAGTTGTTTATTTTTTCTATTATCTTGTATTTTTTGTGCCGTCAGTGTTCTGATGAATAAAGTTGTATATATTAGCGCCCTGCGTTAATTTTTTAACGCATTAATTAACGCGTTATTAACGCGCCCAGGCCCGTCGAAAGGGAGAGTAGAAAAGATGAGCTAACCCGGGCCTCGCGACGTTTGGGGGCCCCTTCTGTAGAATATACAAAGTTGAAACCCCTTTTTAAACGTGTAATCAACAATAACTGCCGTCAGAGAAATCTATTAGTCTGTCGTCAAAATAACTGTTTATTTGCAATAGCGATAGAACGGCAACTACAGTTCAGTTACTTGAATTCATTCGATTGTCAAATAACCGCAGTTTAACGGAATATTGGAACTTTTGTTGCAAGAAATTTAGTAAATTAACATAAATTTACGTATGTGCGTTAATTATTTTAACGCGCGTTATTAACTCATTAATGCGTCAATAGGTGCGTTAATTTGACAGCTCTACTTATTATAAATTCATTGCGAATCAATTACATTTGCTTTTGTCAACGTTTTTCGTGAGTGCGAGCCACCGGCACCTACAATTAGGGCCAGTCCTGGACAGAATCCATAGGAAAACTGGACATCATTCTTTCAGCATGTTGTATGTGCAAAGTGTTTATCTATCGTAAACAACTGTGCGTAATGAGTAGTGTAGACCTACCTTTATTATCGACCTCATTCGTACTTCGCTGCAGCGTCCTACAGCGGCAACAGGAAACAAGTAATTTGAGCAAAGCTTACGTGACGCGCGATAGCAGTGGTCCGACCACTTTGGCAATCAGTGTGCAGCATGCAATACAATAATAATAATTATATACGCAATTCACTCTTAAAATGTGTGTCGCAGTCCAAAATCGCCAAAAAATTACTAAAACCTTTATTTTGGGGGTTCATGGTTATTCAAGGTCATCGATGTTGACATTCCTAAGAAGCTTGTCAATAGTGCTTGTTATCGTAAGCAGGATGTCTGTGCCTATCTGCAGCTGTTTTCATGCTAGGCAATATCAGTGAAATAACCACTTTTTAGAGAAGTACCCCTCTTTTACGCTCGCGTGCGCAGGCCTCCTTGAACCTAAGGGGTCGGCACTTGGACTGCTAAAATCTGCGTTTAATGCAGAAATTTCATACGCAGGTTGTCTTAGGCTACCTTCAGGCAGTTCGTCGCAATTCACTCTTGAAATGTGCGCTGCAGCCAAACATTGTGAAACATTCACTAAAGACCCCCCTTTTGGGGGTCCAAGGTCGTTCAAGGTCATCGATGTTAATAAAATTAAAAAGTCCGTGACCAATGCTTGTTATGGTAAGCAACATGTATGTACCTATCTGCAACCGTTTTCACACTAGAAAAGCCAATGCCGGCAAAATAACGTCTTTCTAAGGAGTTACCCCTGTTTGACGCCAACGTTCGAGAGAAACCCCTTCACCCAAGGGCACAAAATTTTGTCGCGATACACTAGAGTCCCTGGGGCAGCCCGCGGTGGATTTTGCGATCCTATCTTGCACCGTTTTGACACAGCTCACGAGTGTAACGAACGGACGGACGGACGGACGGACAGACGACTAGACGATGGCTAAGACGCGCGATGCATTCTGCTATCGCGTGTAGAAATCACTATTCAAACTTAAACTAATATTGTAAGTCAATTTGTTATTAATTTTTCATAGCAATAAAAAACGTGAACATCCTCGATAAGACAAAGTTTACAAAGATAATGTCCAAAATCGACATCCGTAAAACGACTTAGGCCTACATATAGTAGTGGTGAAGGCAAAATAGAGTAATAATTGATAGACGTAATAAACCTGGTTCTTCTTGCTGCGTTTTCTTCTTTTTGTTCCACGGCAGAAAGTTGGTCAATTTGTTTGCTGTAAACAACAGTGCCACACAGATATTTTTGTCCAAGTAGCTGAGATTACTTATTTAGCGACATGAGGTTACGAAATGATGACTACTACACAAATTCGCCACACCGAATATGTGAAACATTTAATAAAATCGTCTTTAAAAATTCTGGTTCACCTTTGTCTTAGCTACAAGACTTTTCAATCAGTCAATCAATAAAAAATGTTCGAAGTAAAATTAGCCTTATGACAACTACTGCACATCGACTTCTTAGCTATTTAGCTTATTCAACCACTGCGGATTAAAAGCAAGACAAAAACACTTTAGATTGTAACCAATCTAATGAACATTCCGCGCACATGAGACGCCGATACTACTACTATTACTACTACTACTACTACTACTACTACTACTACTACTACTGCTAATGTATTGCTCCCGCTACAACTGCAACTAAAAATCCGAGACGTATCTTTTACAGAAGCTGAGTTATAACCCATTTTGTCCCGAATTTTGTTGCGATGGCAACAGGGGTCAGTAGGTGGAAAATGTGGAGTGCAGCGTTCGACGGCCCGACCCCGAAAACCCCTATTGACGCAAAAAATTTCGCAGATATCTCTTACAGGAGCCACATTATAGCCCATTTTGTTCCAAATGTCGTTGCCATGGCAACGAGGGTCAGTTGGGTGTAAATATAAATGGCACTGTTAAATTGGCCGACCCCGCCAACCCCACCCTAGAGCCAAATCGAAAGTAGATTGGATGATTGTTTGCGGAGATATTGCCATTTGAAGTTCTTTCAGGAAGGCTCTTCCAGGAACAGAGATCGGTCGTCGGTCGGTCGGTCCTCCATATTACACTGACCTCACATATTCCGCTTCGCTACGTTAGGGACGTATCGTGCGCGGAGTAAAAAACGCACAGAAATTTTGACGCATTCATTTGCTTACTCACAAAATTTCCTTTCTTCTGTGCTTTTTTACGACCATAAGTTACAAAACGGGTGTCACGACGTAACTATGGCAGGTGACGCTCGGCATAAATATCAGATGGCTTCATTTGCAGACAACGGCTACACACCCTTTAACTCAAATTGAACCACACTTAGGCTTAAAAAATACGTTTCCGGTTGCCGTCAGTCGTAGAAAAAATCCGTGTCTCTAAAAATTTTATTGATATTCAAAAATATCTCCCCTGCAGTTTTTCGTATGCTTTCAAACTGTTACTGAATAATACTGTTTGCATCTAGCCTGAAATGTTGCAGTGGCTCTGATTATAATAATAATAATAATAATAATAATAATAATAAGAGAGCATTTATATAGCGCACTATCATTTCGAAGAAATCTCTAGTGTGCTTCAGTCGAGTATGAATGCTGCAAGTTCATAGTGTCCGCTAAAAACGAAACGAAACTGCGACAGGTCCGGTAATGTCAGTACTTGTGCAAACTGTTCAAACATCAGATTGTAAATCCGTTGACTGTTCGCTGATGACGTTGTCGGTTGGCTTCCACGATCCATCTTGTGCACGCTGGTCAGCAAGGCACGCCGTCACGGTCGAATGCGTACAATCGCAGACACGCGTACGCACGGCCACGGCAGCCTGGCCTAGAGACGCGCACGTCCAACATGCCGGCCAGCACGTGT
>Ga0209367_1003276_pt1 | contig 21961 bp, 16 predicted proteins | sample WorMetLIZISLAND2_FD_187412 | JGI IMG/M metagenome (GOLD analysis project Ga0209367, IMG submission 187412) | Marine gutless worms symbiont microbial communities from Max Planck institute for Marine Microbiology, Germany - Olavius geniculatus... ... | reverse complement strand
AATGAAGTGTAGGAGGAGGTAGTGGAGTTGGTGCGACAGACAGTTTAGTGAAGATAGCAAAGTGATCAGCTGGAGAACAGTGAGACACAGAGAGAGATGGTGCAAGAGAAGTGTCCGAAGAGGTAAACGAGGTAACGAGGTAACGTTCATTTTGAACAAAAACACTGAAAAACGTATACGTATACATAACGTTTTTTTCCACAAAAATGTGTATAAACGTTTATTACAAAAATGGTCGCTGCTGTAAGTCGTCAACAATTAGGTTTGTATAAATATACTCGTCCTCGCGCTATAGCTGACTGGGAGGTCGGTCAGACTGACGTCATATCTGTTGACAATGACATGTCGGTGCAGGTCGGACTGAGGTCATCGGCCTCGTGCTTTAAGCTGCTGTATACGTACAATAGCAACACACCACAGTACAATACAATGCACACGCAACAGAGATCTATGAATGCAATGAATATAATATTGATTCATGCAATGCACGCGCTGCATCATGGCCTACAATGGCTGCTAACAGTATCCTTAGAAACAGGTGACATGTGCAGTGTTGAGCATGAGTTAACTCAAATGAGTTTCAACTCACGAGTTAACTCATTTATTGTGAGTTGTGAGTTTGAGTTAACTCATCCTAACAGGTGTGAGTTATGAGTTTGATTTAATTCGATATTTGTGTAAGTTGAGGGCTTATTAGGTTTCTAAACTCAACTCACGATAAATAAAAAAAGTTGGCAGTTGCCATCATCAGCTGCAGTGGAAAGGCTGTTCAGTGTAGGCGGACAGATTGAAACACGAAGACGCAACAAACTTTCAGACGAAAACTTTGAAAGGTTGCTGCTGTTAAAGGCGAACATGAAGTATTGCCAACAAACAGTGATTACAAGAGTATCGGCTGAACAATTCTTTGAGTGAACCTGCTTGACCGATTGAGTGACTGGTTATTAGAATTTATTGCAGTTAACAGTAAATTTTGATTTGCTGGTTGACAAGTGTTTAGTAATTTTGAACATAATTTTTATTGGCTTTTCTGAGTGACTGAGTGATTGATTGATCAATTGCGCTTGACGTAAGGTATAGAAGTATGTTTCGATTAATTGACTGTCTGACTGAGTGATAACAAAAAACAAACTTGCATTGTTCAAGTTTAAGATTTCTGAGTGAATTTGGTTGAGTGACTACGTAATTAATTAACTAAGTAATAAGTGATTTTGTGGAACACCTAACAGTGAGTGTTTGCTGATTGACTGGTTTTTAAAGCAATTTAGGACAGTCTTAATGACTAGTCTATTGATTGATTGATTGGTAACCAAAAAAAATCAAAATGAGTTTGTGAGTTAATTCATTTTCTTGGTGAGTTTAATTTAACTCACTACAAAGTAGTTAAATTGAGTTTCAGTTTAAACTCATTTGGTCTGAATGAGTTTGAGAGTTTGATTTAATTCATTTTCAGTCTAAGTTTTCCCAACACTGGACATGTGCTTCTCAAATTTTTTGGCGGGAATGCGACTTCGTTACCCGCAAAGTGGGGAAATGGTGAATTGGAATTGCTAAGAGCTGTCCCATTTTGGGGTGAGAAAACAAGAAATTTGAGCTACTGCTCACGAGACGTGCGAAAGCCCATAACAGTTCCGGTTCAGTAGTTTAGCTGAAAATTGGGGTGTTCACGCTAAGTTAATATACAAATAGCAAATTCTCTATCTAGATCGCATAAAGATAGTTCCGTAGCGCCACCCTGTGAATGGTATAGACTTGTATCGCAGCCCGAAATCGCCAAAAAATCCATAAAACCCCCTATTTTGGCGTTTAAAGTCATTCAACGTCATTGAATTCGGCGCCAATCGAGAGCCAGTGTACGACTTCCTATTAGTGATTACTAGGCCCTATCTGGCACCGTTACCGAGATACAGCGACTTATTGGCCAAAAATTGCATATTTTGTCCACCCCCCTCTCATTTAGCGCCATCGTTCGGGGTGACCCCCTTCGAATTTACGGGAAAAGCTTTACGGTTCCTTAAACTAGAGTCTTCCAGGCAGCCGATGATGAAGACTTTGTAATCCTAGCTTAGACCGTTTTTGACTGATCCACCCGTGTGACAGACGGACAGACAGACAGAATTGCGATGGCTAAGGCGCTCTGAAAGCAGTACGCTGCTTTCGCGCGTAAAAATCGATCGCTGTATGGCCAAGAATGTATCAAAATTATTCGTGACAAGCCTCACTCCCTCGTCGTTCTTAGCCCCCTTAGTGCTGAATACTGATCGACGCAAATACCAGTTCAATGACTGAATGCGTGGGTTGTCGGTTCTCTGGTGGTCATGTTAATGCGAGCAATAAAAACTGGTTTAACGTGAATTCCTGCTAATTTTTAGCCTACATCTGACCGAAGTACGAAACTATAGGTCACCTCGCGACATCAAACTTTTGTATTTGTAGGCTACTACCACACGTCGTAGTCATATCAATCATTCTTGTTTCCTTAGTTCATTAAACATCGTGGCAAAATTTGAACAGGACGATTCATAACGAAGTTTTTAAATCTTTTATTTGCGCTTTAATAAGTCTCGAAAACAGTACGCCACAGACAGTATACTACAGCAGTCACATACACTAGTGCACGACTTATCAAATCGTGTTGATGACGTCATCAACCGCAAAACTCTTCATGATCATTTTCTTTTAAAAAAACGGCATATATCACCTATGTGATGCAAACTAAAACGACCGGGAGTCAGAACTTGAGTTTGTGCATGTGCTGTCTGTTATTTACTACGGATGTATTCGAACTAGTTCAAGGTTATCATAGGCGTAGCGCATTAAAAAGCAACGAAGTCGTTTGTAGGCAAATTATGCACATTATGTAGTTAAGCCTATATGTGCAACAAAAACAGCGATGATGATGTCACTTATTATGGTCTCCATCAATGCTGGCTTTGCGTATATGCAGTATGTGCTATTCTGTCATCAGCCAAACTGCTGCACGATCATAATAATCAACGCGAGGACAATTTGATCTACGAACGAATTAGAGTTGTTTGCGCATCAAGAGTCGGCAATCATCGTTTTTTTTTACTTTTTATGCCAACGCTCTCTGGTCCATCGAACATTGTGGCTAGTGCAGAACTGTTTTTTTGCTATTACTTAAAGAACTAATAATTATTAATTTTGCTGACGCAACGAATTACCAGTGGCGTCATTCCAGTAAATCATTGGGGGGTCTCAGTAATCTTTGGAGGTCTCAGTCTATGTAACGCACTGTTTTTGCAACAGTAACATTGTTTCAAAAGTACGATTTATAGGGAAAAAGCTACAATTTTAAATTTTTACGGGTCCGCAGACGCTTTTAGCCCTTCCCCAATTGCCATACCGTTATCAAAATCCTCGGACTCGATCAAGATGCAGCGACTGCAGCGTTTACATTGAAATTTAAAGCGTTAGCTACATATTTAGTTAATATCAATAATGAATCAATCAATTTTCGACTCCCTGATTGTCTTTGACGCCCAAATTGTAGGACTACTTAGCACAAATTCAAACAAACTATAGTCAGCGACGTTCTGCGCTGGACCATTACAAAGTGCGAGACATTGAAACTAAACGCAAATATGCAGTCAATATTTTATCTGCATTAATCGAAACTTCTATCGCGGAACGTTTCCTGCGTATATAGCATTAACCTTGAGCATATAAGCTTAACGAGTTTTTTTCAAATGCAGCTATTATGAAATCTGACCTGAATTCAGCTCAAGACATGCGCTGCAGCGTCATGTGCATGGTTAGTGCAAGCGCACACGATAATATTGCGCTCGTATGCTGGCCTTGACGCGCTTGTCGTCTAAGCTTACGTTCTCGCTCTGCTGAACATGGCGTCACATAAGACTTAATATATGCGTGTACGCTGTACAGTTAACGACATATAGTGGTCTCAGCGTATTAGCATTAGGCCTTCCTATAATACTGTTTAAGTTGCCGTCATCTTTGCCTAACTTGATAAGGTCACCATAATTGCCTCAGCCAAAGAGGTCATTAAAAATTGTAGTCGCCCTGGTCACTCTGTCAGTCTGAGCAAGATTTCTAAAATTGTGTAGTGGTTGGCCCTACACATTAAAACAGGAAAGTTATTTGGATCCAGATGTAGGAATATTTTCACTTCCTCCTCGGAATTTGCTTTAGTCATTGTTGACATGAAACGAAAATTAACGTTTTAAGCAGCTGATCTTTCGTTGTGTAGTGTACTGTGGTCACGGTATTGTTTTATATCGACCGAATTCAATATCGTGGTCATAGTCTGTAGCGAATAAGCCTACAATTTAATAATTTAACTAGGCCTAACAGCCGTGCACTATTACTGACAGGCGAAAAACATGTTACATGTATTTCACAACGTACGGTGATATTCGTCATAACTTATGATTATTGTCTGATCAGGTCACTTAGATTAGAATGATGTAGGCCAAGTTTAAAGCCAGCAACAAGCCGTTGCCAATACGCCGGAGGTAAACCAACGGCAGGGGGACCTATAGTGTAGTCAGTCTGAGTTACTATTGGTATAGCATTAGGCAAACACCGAGTGGTGCTCGGTGCTACCTTTTAGAATAAATACATAAATAAACAGGTGTGCCTTTCAAACGTTGTAGGCCAGCACTGTTGCCCGCTTAATCGACAAACACGTTGTAGGCTAAATAAGGCACTGAAACGTAATCGTTCAGTATTGAATTCTTAACTGTTTGTATTCACGCTGTTTTTGTGTCACAATCACGATTTCTTCGCGAAGAAATACATGTAAGTCTAAACGCTCAAGTTAGAAATGTGTTTTGAGCCTCGGCAATTTTTTCACAATCTACATATCAGTAAAACAAAACATTTTTTACTGACTCATACAAGTGTTGTGGATATGACGTCATTGTAATTTATGACGTCACATACCATTAAATAAAAACGATTCGCAGCGTCCAATTAAGCTACCGTGGATATCAGATATCTTGAGGCATAATTCGCTGTTGCGGGACATAATGGAAAACAGGATGTTGATTGGACAATACAACAAGAGGACGCGCACCAGCAAATGCTCAGCGACATCACAAGTAAAGATTATACATGACTTTTAAAAATAGGACAGAAGATAGAAGCAGCGGACAGAAGAGTTTGTCATAAACCTGCCCTAGACAAAAGACCAAAAGGAGAGACTGATTAACGCTCAAAGTTATTCGAGCAGTTTTGCGCTGCATTCGATCGTCCACGTGACGAATTAAGTCTTAATACAAGCCGGTAGATGACGTAACTCGCGACCGCTATAGCGACAACTGTCCCGCGAACGACTGCTAGCAATAGCCGTCCTGCGGACGGACAGATAGGCACGCAGACCGATTCGGATACAGACACGCTGTCATGCCCGTCGAGAGGCACAGCGGGGCCCGGGGAAACATTTTCGCGGAGCCCCTTTGAAAAAAAATCGAATTTTTAAATGGCGCATTTTGGTGTACTTTATATTTTTGAGCGACGGCGGGGCCCCAAACGTCGCGGGTCCCGGAGTAACTTATCCCCTTGTACTCCCTTTCTCGGCTGGCCTGTACCTGTCTGACAATAAGGGTCGCTTAATACAGCTGCAGCGTCGCGAGCGAACAATATGGATACAAGTACAAGAGCACTTTGGTCTCAGCAAAGTAAAGCTAACGCATCTCAGTGCAGACATCTGCTGATGATAGAGAATGATAACGATGACAATTTAACCAGTTGCGACATAAAAGTGCACAAGTCTACATAATTTTTTGCTAAAGTTGCGGCTGTCTTGGACAATGTGCACGTGTACCGTAGAATATCTACTTACCACGCTGGTCGTTTGCTCACACCCGGATAACTGCACTTAATGCGACTAGGCAGCTCATAATATGCACCTGCCCCACCTTGCACGACGTCAATAGATATGTACGCCAGGCCACAGCCGCAGCTATACGCTATATATCGTAAATCGATTTGTGCATACGTATACGTACAGGCATAGCTGCAGTTTGAGAGAAACGAACATGAGAAGTTCTCTCTCCGGTGATGGAAAAGCCATCGTCGGTCGTCACCGCACGCAATGTCAGTCACATATAGGCCCCAGTCAGGCGACGATGACGACGACGACGACGCGAGAAAAACACTAACGAACCCGATTCAATGTTTTACGAAGCAACGAAAACTGATGAGCGGGAACTGAGAAAGTATAGCTTAGGTCGGTCTTCTGATCAGGATGGTCGACAGCTGGTGGTGTCGTCGACGTAATCATAATGTGCCAAATTTTATTAAATTCGCCAAAAGGGGGTTTCGGAGGCTGCTATAGGTACAAGAAACCGAACCTTCGTATAGCCCTAGCCTACAAACTGTGATATCGCGTCATTATAACGTGAAGCTTAACAAGTCAGTGTGCATCACCAGTAAGAGTAACACTCTAATTGGTTCGTGGTAAAATCTAGATGGTAGAGTACAGTGTACAGTGGTAAATTAAATTTATTCATGTTTAGACGGAACGCGGTGCAGTACGTAGCCTACAGCTTGTTAGGCCGCGAATACACCGGTACGTTAAGCCCACACAAATCCGGATGACAACGACGCAGCATCCGCGACGTCAACTTATTATATTGTTTGCTGGTAGTGGTCAAGATAATAATTGCTGCTGTAGGTCAGTCACGTGACTGATAAGCTGCAGAGGCTGAATGCGGGCGGACGACGCCTGACGAGTTCAGTCGCGTGACGCAACAACCGCTCACATGTCACATCACTCCGAACAGAACGCGTGCTCTAGGCCTGTGTCGATCTACAGGACGTGCCAATAAAACAACTCGCAAAGAAAAACTTCACGTCTTCGAAACTGTAAGAGATTTTTTTCATCAAATTTGCAGCGCGTGTAAAGCAGGATTTAGGCCTAAGCTTAAACCATTTATTGAGCGAGTTTCACTAGAATACTTAGTTGATTTAAAAATTATAACTACTTGAACTTCGAATGCATTTTTCAAGTTGAGTCGACGATTAATTAAACTACAATTCTGACGTAAGAATAACAGCACTGATATTCGAATCTTGCAAACAGATTTTTTTTACTATTAACACGTTCAATATTATTTCGACGCCGTGCTACTGTCGACCGCATTTGCAATGTACTGGTAGCAGCAAATATAGAAACACACTAAGGCATCAGTCGCATCAGTGAAATCGTTTAGTTTGAGAAATTAGCAAATGATGCTGGCAGAAACTGTAAGCCGCATTTGTGTAGACAAAAACACTCAAACAAAACATAACGAATATGACAAGAAACATGTGAAAAAAGTAGAAAAAAATTCTCACTGATAAATGACAGATTAACCAAACGACTGACGAAATGCTTCAGTTGACTGACAACGAAATCTTACAATAAAATTATTTTTGTCAATGCTTGCGTAAAATTTGTTGCACTTCTCGTTGCAATAAAAACAATGGATCACTAACCAGGATGCAAAAGCTGACAAGATGCAACGCTAGAAATTTTGCGAAAAAAAAACGGATTCAACGATTTAACGATCACGATCTAGTTGCGTTTTACGGTTACAACATGTCAGATATTACTGGCATCGGCGTTGCCAATATGCAGCACTGCAGTCGGACATCTGACGTCTACTATCCACTTACGAGAATTTAGCTGCGTTTTGGATAGCCTAACAACCATGAACAAGTTTAGTGCGCCACGGATAAATACATTATAAATATGCTAATGATAATAATACTTTCAGCTAATAGTTTTAATTTCTGTTTGACGGCACGGCAGATGGAAAATTCGAAAGAGTTTTGTTTTGTTGTATTGATGCAATATACTAGTAAATTTGTTTTCGTGCTTCAGCATAGAGTATCTATTTATCCGTAGCGCACTAAACTTGTTCGTGGTTGTTAGGCTATCCAAAGCGCAGCTTTTCACTGCTTCAATTCAATTTGTACACGGTGTTTTTATAAAAAGGGACCCCTTTTTCTTTCTTTCATAATTTACTCAAATGATGATCAATTTACACGAAATTTTTACTGGTTGTAGCTGAAAAAATACTAAATTCAAAATATTATAGCAAAATGTGACTGTTGATTAAATATTCTTTGCTAGTCGTGATGTAATGCTAACGTCATAATAACTGCGTTTTGGATGGCCTAACAACCATGAACAAGTTTAGTGCGCCACAAATAATTAGATACTCTATGCCAAAGCACGAAAAACAAATTTACTAGTATATTTCAACCGATGTGCAAAATTAGCGAGTGCCATCTAATAGGTAAGTGAACGGCCGCATAATACGTTAACACTGGGCCCACAGTTTTGTAGTTTTTACATAGTTTCGTGCAGCTCTCAGTCTCACACCAAATCCTGCTGACAGCAATGACTACCGTGCACAGCAGACAACGTATCTCCTTACAAATGTGGCATAATTCACGACATACCGTACATCACAAACGTATTGCATTTCAACGCTGTGCGGTTAAGTCATAAGCTATTCAGTCACCATAGAAAATTAGTTGTAAGCAGAACCTCATCTGAAAAAATGGCACACTCATTTTGTCTAGCATGGGTGGTGAGTATTCTGCATAAGCTAAAAAGGGCTGGCTCATGAAGGGCTATATGTAATCTTTACATCTCATTCAAATACCCGATGAGTACCATGTACAAAAATGTTCCAAACTTGCCGAATGTCTGAGCACTAATCGTGAGCAGCATACAGAACGAAATTAGCAACGATGATAAGAACACACGCAGCAAATGACTAGAACTCTCTGACCAATCTGCCACTAGCTCAGCCAGCCTGTCACGCAATAAGCGCCACGAAGCAAAGCAAGTTTGCCACTGCTTGTCTATGAGAAAAATCAAGAAAGACAGAAATAAAAACACCAGAAACTACTAGTAGCAAAACAGAAACTAAGCGAGAAAATTAACACGCAGGGTGACCATTCTTCATTAGGCTACTGAAATTCTCCGACATTTCCTGAACACTTTGCGACAATTTTAATTTTAATCGTGGCATGCATATTGACAGTATAATAATAAACTGTAATAGCAATAACCAGCTAGGCAATAATGCCCAGGAATAAGGAATGCATCAAACTAATATTATGCTAATACTATGCCATTAAACACAGCGCTGTTGCCCCAAACACGAAGATAGTAATAAACAGTTGTGTATTGACAAGATTTTTTGCCGACAATTTATTGGCTTCTGTTCAATTCCTTGAGAACAATCAAACGCCCTGGCATTTCCCAGTTTTCCCATTAAGAAGTCACCCTGCCCACGACAGTCACACAGATAACGCTCAAGCAGAGAAAATCAAACGAAAATAACATCCTTTCACACAGGTTTGTACACATATGGCAACACGGTTTTTTGGGACTTTCCAGGACAAAAAAACACAGGGTTTACCGGGACTAAAATACCATACTTTCAGATAAAATGGCCAATTTTTCTCGGTGGAGCTTAGATCAGCAATAAAATCAGCTAACAAAATTTTTGAACACAGCAATGACACAGACTCAAAAGGGTTTTCAACAAATAAATGGATTCAGAACAAAAGAAGCACATCCACATCCCATGACCACAGCATTATTCCAGGCCTCAAAATTCTAACTTTTAAATTTCATGACTTTTCAGACTCCGTACAAACCCTGTTTCGATCTGGAAAAAGCAGTCGATAACGACTATAAAAACGCTGGTATAACATTCAAATGCCTAAAGCACATCAACAATGGCGGTGGCTGTGCAAACCGACTGCAACATTGAACGAAGGCAAGATGACATGTACATAGTGAAAGCCAGAACATCTGCAGAATATCACAGCAAACACGCTCTCTACCACATTACAACTACATAGACATCACTATCTCAGTGCTAATGATACATATGATAAATAATAGTTAAAAATCATTAAATAATATTACAGCATACATTAATAAGTTATATTAAACCTTCATATTACTACTACTACTACATTATTACTATTCAAGTTGTACTCGAAGTACATGATAGACAGAAAAGACAGACAAATTAAAAAGAAGAATAAAATAAGATGGTAGCTATAAGCTAAGCAGACAGAATCAACAACCAGTTCATATCATTAAATGAACAAAACATCAAATAGAAATTTCACTGCTTGCTGCTGCAAGAGCAAGTGATACAAAGCAATAATTACTGTTTTGTCCATTGAGGTAATTCGCAACTAACTTCAGCCAATATTCACTAGGTACTTCAGTTTCACACTTCCCTGAAATTCTGCATCAAATCTATCTCTCTTAAGAATTGGCAGCATTACATTGTGTATTTATACAGCTGCAAATACTACTGATTAGTTGCCGACATAAAATTCTTCTTGTACTTCAACTAACTGTGCTCTAGTTTGCAACGGACTTTCTGTGCAAGACAAAATCAGTAACCTACCAAGGTCCAATATCAATGGTACTTGAATTACTGCAAATATAAATTGTACACTGTCGCAAAATTTACACAAAATCATCATATCTTAAATTAAAACAATAACTTCTAAATTAAATTACTAGTGTTGTTGTTTCAATCACTCTTCTTCTTTTTCTTATGTTTATAATTATTATTAATTATTATTACACATAGGCAAACTCATATCGAACTGTCACAAAATGGCAACTGCATTGACAATATTCTCGACAATGATAACAATAATAATTTGTACAACAGCTAATATTATGGCTGTACTAAATGCACATCATGTTACACACAGTATGGACAAACAGCGGAGCAGTGCATCCATATCTAGTCAAAATGTGCACTGTGGAAAGACCAAGACTGAACAACCATTAGGAGTAAAGATTAACTCACATCAGATACAAAAATCTGTACAACAAGTCTGCGTGGCTCAAATATTGCACTTCCAATGAACTTCCAATGACACTTCTCACTTACTGATGCCAAATAGTTCAAATACACTGATGCACAACCTACGGCCCATCGACCACATCTGCATTACTATCTGGCATCACCAAAACCAACGCCAAAAATATGACAGTGCTAGATAAAATTATATGCCTTGTAAATTATTCATTTACTGCCACAATTACAAACTTTTGTGACTTGATTTAATCAAGTGGACATACCCAAATTTCACGTGGGAAGACACCATTATACTCAGTAATATGTATAATACAATGTAATTCTGCATTCTGCTGTTTGTCATCAATAGTGATAATAGCATTTTGCATTGGTATGGCCAACAGTAACTTTAAGACAATGTTACGTGCCCCAAGGCTCAAACAGGCTGTGCACCACTGTTCTAATGGCAGTTAAACACAGCCGCAATATTAATATGTTATGCAGGTTTAAAAGTGCAGCCACGGATAATAAGAAACACTTCATACGATGCAACCAAGCAAATGGCAAAAACACAATCGCACATTTAAAGCAACTCTACGTGAAAAGCAAACTTCGAGTTGAAAGGCGCCAAACAATGGAACACATTGATGACATGTGCACACACATTATCACAGCTGCAGTTAACGACTCGGACACAAGTTCTACAACTATCGGCCAGCATGATACAGAGAGATAAACTGACACGTTTTCATCAAAGAAGATGTGTGCTAGTTTCATAAAAATTGTAGACATATTAGTTTAATAAAAAATGCATATCTACTGAGGCAAAATTGAACCACGTGCTGCAGAGCAACAGTATGTCTGCAAGACTGAAAATCATCAAATCATTATTGCACTAAGAGCAGCAGAAGCATTGGTCATGCAAACAGTTTTAGTTGCTGACAAAAATCGACACGACAGAGTCAACAGAGCAGCTAGATATCCTACACACTACTTGCATCACAAGTAACATCCTAGTAAAACCTGTGGAAAAAATACAAAACGGTTGGTTGTGCTATATATATATTTCTCTAACACTGCCCACTGCCAGCAGTCTCAGCAGTTTTTACATCTTTCAGAGGCTTCATCTCTTTGATCTGCTTTATAATGTAAGCCTTCTCGTCATTGAACTGCTCATCCTCTGAGCGGTCGGCGTGGAACCTTGTCAAGAACTCTACAAGCTTCTCACGATTCCGTAAAAGTATTTCCTGAATAGGACGCGGCTTGTCTGGATTCGCCACAAACACCTTTATGCACAGACACAAAAATATATGTTACAAATTATCCAATTAGAACGATGCTCAGTATAACTCAGACTCAGTCTCTCAACTCTCACAGTTTACTCTTGTACGTAAAATCCTGTCTGCATTTTTTCTGATCTCGCAATAATCGAATACATCGTGGGAAAACACTTTCACACCACATGTTCTCAACTTGTAATTTCACTCCAAAAACTAGATATTTGTTATTCAATTTGAGAGAACACACAAACAGAGATGCAATATTATCAGACAAGAGCTCAGATGTGAGTGATCAAGTTCATCAGAAGACACTGACACAGTTGATCCTCCGATTAGCTTGCAACACATGGCACTACACAAATGTTTTCTGAATGAATGACTAGTCCTCCACCTTGGTCAGCCGCCTTGACGTGGTGGTGGAGCTTTGCTTCGATGACCCAAAAGATTTCTACAGTCTGGAGGATAGGAGCGTACTAAGAGCTGACCAAATACGTGATACCATTTACTACACGTTACCGGTGCTTTTGTGCTGATTTTGGCTTCACAGCCGACTATGGCTCTATAGCCATTTACTTACGGCCTCACAGCCATTATTTACGGCTTCACAGCCATCTACGGCTTTATAGCCATTACTTGTAACCTTGTGGTTACATTTGGGGACGCGCATTGGGCCGAACTGATACAACCTCAGCACTGGGCAGGTGTAAGAGCCTGCCCACCCTGAAGGCAAGGCAAGGCAAGGAATGACTAGTCACAATTATTTACTAACAATACATTTCAGTGTACCTAAACTGAGAAAAAAACACATATGTTATGCACCACACAGCAGCCTCTGAACAAGACCAGTAAATGCACAGCTTACCAACTACTCATATGTTGTTGTGATGTTTATATTTCAGCACCATAAAAAAAATCAACCTTAAACAGCAATTCCCACAAATTATTTCTTTGCAAAAATTTTGAAAAACCCAGCCTTGCTGCGGGAAAGCAAACCAGTAAAGGAAATACCAGTAGTAATATACATTCAGTAATTCAGGGGCACCTACATCACAAAGACCAAAGAGCAAATGATCCATCGTAAAAGTAAGTTGGAAAAGGTTTTCAGCCAATTAAAGATAAATACGGTATAACAAAGAACCTAAACTATATAAACATAATCTTAAAGGTCCATGGACACCAAAACTAATTTACCATTTTCCTAAAAGAGCAAAATTTTCTGAGAATTTTGACAGTAATATCGGCAGCCAGCATTTTGTCAACACGAAGAAACTTACATTTGAAATCGACAATCTACGAAAACGACGCAGAAAACGAGATGCCATGTTGACAGGCTGATGACGTCACCGCGTGTACCCATAGTCAACGTAAAATACGTACAGAAACAAAAGCATTATAAAATCACATTGTCTACCTATGTACTGCTGCAGTTGTCATGCAACACTTTATTTTTGTCATTAAAAATATTAAAATTAATTGCTAAACACTGACTGGGTACACGCGGTGATGTCACTTCCAGCCACTGACCTAGATAGATTATTTTGCATAATGTAACGTAATGCCACATTTTGTTATAATTTGTGCATTATTTTTATATATTTATAAAGCTTAAATCAACATATTATATATGCAAGATGAAATGTCTAATTCAGATCTACATAAATTTCACAAGTGAGTTTGACCGTGGCCATGGACCTTTAAGCTTGCTACCAAATACTTTTTTTCAAATTCAGAATGCACCAAAATCAATGGTGGCTGGCTGGCTAGGGCTTTGCCGCAGACCTCATTGGAGAAGCTTACAACACTCAACAAATCACCTAGCTAGATTTAGAGAAAAAATCCTGCAAAAAATAGACACAAATAGCACCAAAAAAACGAGAAAAAACAAAGTAAAAAGGGAAGAGGGAGGAAAGTATGGTAAACTTGCTCAACAGCGTACATTAAAAATACATCAAGTCTTTAACAACAGAAACTGCACTTTTAATTCTTCAAGCAAAATGATTAGCAGCAGCAGCAGCAGCAGCAGCAGCAAACCTTGAAGACGTGGAAAGCTTCAAACTGGATGTTACGACTGCTCTCCCTCAGCATGTTCATCATTGTCTTGAGATTCTCCGGCTGACTGACGTAGCGCGTCATGATGTTGAAGTAGTGACGCTCCAACAACAGCTCACCCAGTAACTGCAGGTAGGTAAAAAAAGGTAAAGGTACCCATACTCAATAACGAGCATAGGGGCCGCAGCTGATCCCGGGCTCTAGGCAGTCAGCCCGCAGGTGACGTAGTCATAAACCCGGTGGTAGGCTGCCACTACTTTCCACCAGGTGCGGTTACCTTCCCAGCCAGAAAGCATCACCACCCTTTGACCGGTAGAAATTATACTGCATGTGACAGAGGCACATGTGCGTGAACAACTTGCCCAAAGTAATTACCTGACAGTGCCCCGACTCGGAGTCGATTTTAAGACCTTTCGGTCACCAGTCCAGCCCGTTACCGTTACACCATCAATCCACTGCAGGTAAATTTATAATAATCACACATCACTAGTTTAGTGAAGGTACAATCATATCTACATTACATCCGATTACAAAACTGTCATCAGACGGACATCCTAACAGGCAGCATTACCGGTCTTGCCTGTCTGTTTGTCTCTCTGTGTGACCTTCAAGCTCCTAACTCAAGAACAGATGATAGTGTGAACGTTCTGTAAATTAGACCAGATTCAAACTAATGTTATTGTCAATCTGTAATTCACTGTTGAACAAAATTAAGTCACATTTCATAAATTTAAAATCTAAATGAAGTAATGAATAAGCAAAATACTGGGATACTTTTACACTAAATGTCAGACAAAACAACAAATTCCTACCACTGTGATACATATATAGATAAACTTTAATAAAACGTTCATTTTTTGGCATCAAACATTCAAAATAGAACGGCAATCAATAAAAAAATTTTTAATCTATTGATTTCCAAAAATTAATCGATTAAATTTCTGTAGAAAGACCACAAAAACAAAATCAAATAAAGCAAAATCAAATAAGTACAAAGAGCTGACTGTTATGTGTATACTAGCACTATATAAGTAAAAATCTTTACGTCATTTCCTAAGCAACATAAAATTAAATTACAAATGTTAATCATTAGTCATTTTAAGCTGTTAAAAAATCTACAACTTTGATAAAATTTTAATCAATGAATTAATTTTTTCATGACTAATGGGTTAATCAATCGTTATCTTCTGCAGCCCTATTCAAAAACGACAAAATAAAAGACTTTTACCATAAAAGAGTTAAAAGTGTTTCTAATAGCTATAATTCAAAATTTTACTGATTTAGAATGCAGTTTACCTTTAAGGCCTGTCGTCTAGTTACGTAGTTGTCTGAACTGAGCAGGTTCTGGTAGTGACTGAAGAACTTGTCATAATTGGCTTCCAAGAACTCGGCACTAGCAGACTTGTTTCTTGTCAACAATTCCTAGCACAATTGCACAAAAATGCTTGCAAAATCAAACAAATTGTGGAAAATGGCATCGGTAAAATGTGGCTTCTGAGCACACGTCTGTATAATATTCTTCAAGAGGCATTATTTTATATACTTTACAGCATTAACCCAACCAGGCAGCTTACAGCTGCATATTAACATCAAGAAACGAGAAAAAATTTAAATATTAATATCAGCTAGCCGTAAGATAATAAAAGAAAACGTTTCAAACAAATACTAACAGAAAACAAAAAGAATGGCTTTTGACCTACTGACATTACAGGCACACTGCACCAACCAAAAGTATGATATAAGTATCACGTTTATGACAGGTCTAACTGCAGTTAGCTTCTTAACTCTCAGTAGCACTCAGTTTCTGTTAGTATATTATGAATGACATAAACAGCCAGATAAGTTAACAAAGTAGAAATCAAAGTTCTAATAGTGCAATTGACACTAAAACCACTTATTACAAATCAAGCAAAGTAGGAACAGCAAGCAGAAAAGTACCTTGAACGTGGAAAATGCATCAGACGAAATGTCAAACGTTGGAACTTCGACATATTCGAAGAACAGATAGAAGTCTTCCGACTGCATGACAATGCTTGCAAGTGACTCGTGCCGGAAACACTCTCGAAGCATGACGCCACACTTCAGTGCCAACTCCTGGTTCCTGTAGCTAAATACACAATGTCACAATATGCAACCTACCGGTAACATTTCAGCTACTGCTTGCAAGAACACACATAACAGATCAGGCAAAGTACAAATCTTAGACGTCCCAACCTCAGAAAAAAAACAGACAAAAATCATCATTCAGATGAAGGCAACTGCGAACAATAAGAAAGAAAGCTGCAACTTGATGAATGTACACAGCTTATCAGTGGCTGTTTCCACCTACGAGTCTAGTCAAATAAACTGTAAGAAACATACAACACACATTAAAGATATGACTACATAATATTTAAAAAGTATGCCACAAAAGTTAGTGTAAAAGCAGAATGAACACATTCAAAATGCTATGAAAACTTTCGAAACATGTCTTAGCTGGTACCAACCCAGTCATAAGTGCAGATAGTATGCCATGATGTTGGCAGATATAATCTACTGTAGGATAACGTGTACCAATCTGTCTCCGAAGAAGGTTGTTGAATATCAGAACAACGTCCTTTCGACCCTAACAAACAAAATACTTGACACTCAATATTGCACAGCTGAAAATGTTGTGGAATAATCCAGCCATTCATTACAAATAGCTGATCATATAACTACTTAGGGCTGGTTTCTGGACCTTTTAGTTAACTGATCAGTTAGTAAACCGTCTGTTGACTGTAACTTGCTAGTAAGTTTGTGTTCGTTTCTGAACTAAACGTTGACTAGCCATTAGCTAACTGAATGGTAAACTATAGTTGCTTAGCAACGATGCACACAGCGCTAATCAATTCCGCCTAGTGCAGGCGGGCATCATGAATATTAATGAGCGCAAGCGCTCGTCAGCCAACCCACGAGCCAGCCAAGCAATTGTGGACGCCGGACAGCCATTTTGTCCATTCATGAATGGATTTTGTAGTAAAATTTGTAGCAGCAAACGTCTCCTCGTGTGTTTTGAAGACATTGCTATACAGTAAAATCGTTTTATAGTATCACATTCGTCAATTAACTGCTTGCAAAATGGTACAAAAGTTGCGTTAAATATAACAACTACGATCAACGATTAGCTAACTGGCCGATTTTGGCCAGTTAAATTTTTGGCCATTATAACCGTTGGTTAGTGCAACGGGAAACGCGAGTTATGCAAATCTGTCAGTTAACACTAACTTGACCGGCCAGTTAAGATCCAGAAAGCGGCCCTTAGTGAAGCAGAGCAACTATCACTTACTGCCACTTGCTCACAGCTCAATAGTAACTTTCCATGTAACTCTGCTGCACACATTATGCAAACTATCTGTCAGATGAAATGTACATGTATAACTGTATATTACAAGGTCAACTGTCTGTTACTGATATACAGAGTGGTCCATAAAAAATGTGGCACTTCACTGTTGCCCATATGTCCACCAATTATTGACCGACTTTCCAAATTCTTTCACAGGCACACTATATTTCACACAAAGTCGCAGATTAACAGGTGACTATTTGATATCCTAAAACTGCTAGCAAAGCATCAGAAAAGGCATGTAGCCTGTGAATAAACATCCACACCTCAATACGTACACATCTACCAAGCTATTCAAAAAATACTTTTTATGGTTAAAAAAGCATGGCATATACATATACTACTACAAACGATCAAATTTCTATGGTACCATTAGGAAGTGACTTCAGAGGTGATGGCAGCAGCCTGTAGATCATGTCACTAATGCAGTAGTAACAACAAGTAACAGGCAATAAAAATATGCATATTATAAGTAGTAAATTTTCACCAGCAAAGCAGAGCTGCTGCACAATATTACACACCTAGGTGCTGTTGCTTACCTCAAAATCGATTCTGCCGAGGTTTTCAATAAGATGCTGCAGCAGCTGGCCAGAGCACATCTCCTGTGACAGTTGAGTCAACACTTCAGCTGACGCATCCTCCCCGCCACTCCCGTACAGAGTTGTCTTTATTGCTGCCAGAGATCGAGACACGTCCTCCGTAGTCTGAACAGACCAGCAGCATTCCCTTTCAGTTCTTTCCACTCTACTCATGGGGCAGAGTAAAAACAGACATCACACATATACATACAAACTTCATTTCACAAAAAAAATTTACTGAAACTACCAAGAAGCAAAAAAACATATGCAAGAGTTTCCAGTAACATTTTTTTCAATGTTCTACTTGTTCTACGAGGGGTGTTCAATAAATTCCAGGACTGCTCTTCTCAGTAAGCACACACTGACAGTTGAAAACCAAAACTATTATGAAGTTGTACAGCCACTATTGTACATCACTTACTATGGTTTCATTTGTGACGTCATTATTATTAAGATATAAATCATGGGATTATTGGCATTGACGTTTGGCACATGCAGAAAATAATCATAATATTTTCGGTCGCAAAAGGCGTAGAAAGTGCTGAAATTTATTGTAGATTATCTGTAGTAATCAGCAGTGACACTTTATCACTTTTGAAAGTATTTCAATAGTTCGCCCACTTTTGCAGTGGTCATCAGTCAATTAGTGATGATGTCTGTGTTGGAGGTATGCATAGGCAAAATACGGTCAGCTGCAGACAAAGCATCTTTTGGTTTACTTGGAGAGTTATTCTCACAGACTTTTTGCTTGATGAGCATAATATAAATAACAGATATTACTGTGCATTATTGTCTGATTGATTACGACCAGCAATTCGCAGCAATTGACCAGGTTTGCTGCAAAAAAATGTCATTCTTTAAAATGGCAGTGCCCCACCGTGCAATAGGCCCATTAGACAGTTAAGAAAATTGAATATATGGGCTGAGAACTGCTACAGCATTTGCCACACAGCCCAGACTTAGCTCCAACTAATTTTCATTTGTTTCGACCACAGAGCGAATCACTTGAGACAGTAAGTTCAGGAACGATAAAGATGTTCTACAGCATTGTGTCAGGAAATTTCGAGTCGGTGCCAATAAAAACTTAATGCTATGGGTTCCAGCCGACTTGTAGAACAATAGAAACACTGCAGTAAACTGCAGGAGAATATGTTAAAAAGTAACATAACTGTCAGATATGTGCGATTTACTGTTGTTGTATTGAAGATGTAGTCCGGGAATTTATGGAACGCCCCTTGTACTTAGAATGTAAAGTAACTACATGTACTATGTACTTGTTGACTAAAATAAATTTAAAAACATATTTTACCAGCATCATATTTACTTTGAAAATAGATAAATTTGCAGCAAAAAACATACAAATTTATTTATTTCCAAAGCAAATATGATGCTGATGCAGTAACAGAAGTGTAGAAGCAAACAGTTCATATCTAGCTACAATAGATCAAAAACGCTCACAGTGCACTAACAGTTAGCTTGCAAAACTACAATCACAGAAAGAACACAGTGCACAGCTCAACACAATAAATGGAAAGCATAAGCCGCAAAATGTAAAATTACAGACCAGGAAAAAAGCACACAAATGAATCAAATAGAAATTACACATCACGTAAGAAATTAAAAGAATCAATTCCACAAAAAAATGCTTAAACTAAGTTAAGCTACCAATATTAAAATTTCAAACAATAATGACTCCAACGGCAAACAAATAACTAGTGACTACATACTACTCAGGGCTTGAAATTTGAAAATGTGAGGCGATTAAAAATTGATCATGCCACAGAGAGTAAATGATCAATAGGCACGCAATTATGACAGAGAAATATAGTATCACTGTTGAGTGTAGATGCTAAGATCAGAGGTCCCTCACCCCACTCAACACAAAGAAGCAACCGCCCCCAAGTCGCATCAACTCCTCCCTTTCCTTTCCTGTCATTTTTTTCCATTTCCTTTTCCTCCTCTTCCTGTCTAACTTCCTTCCCTCTCTTTTGCAAAAGACTTAGCTAGTGGTCAACAAAGTTTGGGGCACTGTTACTAGCTGGCGATGTGTTTTGTAGAACATGGTCAGTCTTGCTTTGTGTCACCTCTCAGCTAAAGTTTTCCAGCCCAGTTCAGATAACATTGAAGTTCACCTGTAACGGCCGAGGATGTACCTTGCTGCTCTTCGTTGGACTATTTCTATCTGTCTTAAGCCTTCGGCTGTGTGTGGATAATAATAATTTTTAGGCTCCCTCGGGAACGAAGTACCGAGGGTAAAAAAAAAGTAATAATAATAATAATAATAAGAGAACATTTATCCCACACTGTTTGTGCGTACTCAAGAACGAGTCGTACCAAGGTTTTGTAGGCCCACTCTTTGACAACTGGACTGCTGATCTTGATGTTCCACCTCACAAACCCCAGGGTTGAGTTGGCTTTAGCTGTAACTGTATCTATGTGCTTGTCCCAGCGCAGGTCATAAGAAATTTTCACTCCTAAGTATTTAACTGCATTCAAATGTTTGAGTATATGACCATGAAGTTTATAAAGAATTAAAGATAAATGATAGGTGTGTTTTTTGGTTACTGTAATGACTTCACACTTCTTCGGGTGGAACCCCATCATCCATTTCTGCTCCCACACTACTAGCTTATCTGCATCTGCCTCAGACTTTATAGCTAGATATATCATAGTATCATCAGCAAACAGTCAGACTGTAGATGACAATTCATCGGTAATGTCATTGATGTAGAACAGAAACAGACAGGGCTCCAAGACTGATCCTTGTGGAACTCCAGAAATTAGAGGTATACTGGTGGACTTTGTGCCTTTTACCACAACAGACTGTGTACAGTTACTAAGGAAGATGTGTATCCATGCACTGACCTTAAGTCTTGACCATCGATGCCATACCACTTGACTTTTTGCATTAGTCAGTTATGGCCCACTTTGTCAAAGGCTTTGGAGAAATCCAGTACACATAAGAAAATAACTAATAAAAAATATTCAGCAAAGTCACATACCTTTTGAATCTTCTTTTCATCTTTCACATCACTGGAGCTAAGAACAGCAAGGCCATCACGAATAATTTTCACCAGTTCGTGAAGGGTCTTGTGCTTACCTCCAAAAAGAGGCATGATGTCCTACACAGTGAACAAGATTTCTCAACATAAGACTGCATGAATGCACTGATTATTATTTCACAAACATATCCTTTCCATATGTTGTGCAAATAATCCAATTAGGAAAACTACTGTACAGAAATAAAACTAAGAGATAACGTTAAAGACAAAATTTCACCACGGATGTTCGCCAGCTCATTGACTACAGCGAATGTTCACCGAATTCACCGAAGCCACCAGAACTACTGGTGGCCTAAGTACGCACAGGCTAAAAGCCATATAACGCTTACTATCCTAATAACTAAGATTAACTGTGTGTTTCCGGTTGCAATTCCCGTTTCAAACAATTTTTAAATTGATTTATTGTATTACTGGTTACACACGCATCAGACAGTGCATTCCAGTGATCAATTACTCTGTTGCTGAATACATACTTTCTCAAATCCAATCTACTGCATTTTTTATACAGTTTCTTAGAATGACCTCTTCTTACAAACAGGGCCTTCCACAGAGGGGGGGATGGAGACAAACTGTCTCCAATTTAAGTCAGGGGGGAAAGCTTCCCCCCTAGCTTTCCCCACCTAAGCTGGGAAGATTAACCCACGAAGTTTTATCAACTTAGTTGTACTTTTGTGTACTTTTGTTTATTGTGACAACTGACAGTGACACTGCCAGTACTCAGAGGCTAAGCATTAGCAGCATCTAATATAGGTCTAGAACTAGCAGTCATGTGACTCATGTCAGGTTTTAGCATTCCTGTATTGTA
>Ga0209367_1003274_pt1 | contig 21962 bp, 15 predicted proteins | sample WorMetLIZISLAND2_FD_187412 | JGI IMG/M metagenome (GOLD analysis project Ga0209367, IMG submission 187412) | Marine gutless worms symbiont microbial communities from Max Planck institute for Marine Microbiology, Germany - Olavius geniculatus... ... | reverse complement strand
TTATTAGATGTTGATAATTTTTGGCATGAATATTCCTGACACAACTTGCCATCAAATGACCATTCAGTTTCCCATTTTGCCCAACGTCTGTTTCTGCACTACCTGGGGAAAACAACCAGCAAAATATCAATTTTTTATTCAATGCAATATGATTGCTTAATTAACATAACGCGTAAAAACACATTTTGTTCACATTTCTGACACTTTGGTTGACATTTCATCCAGTTGTCCATTTTTCAACTGCCTGCAGTAAAATTGCTTGAAGCGTTGGCCCAGTATGTGAACACAGGCAAGGAGATGCTTTCTCCATTCATTGACAGCAGTATCGATAACGTTCTGCACCAGACCAATCCAGACTGTATTAGTTGCTTCTCGCAAACATTCCTAAACTTCATCTGGTAGACACACTGCTGCATGACAGCCAAACCTTGTAATAGACTGGCTGTTGGGGCTCGCAGATTAGAATAGATGGAATTTACTGACGTTTTTTTCATTCATTTTAACACGTATTAGGCTTGGTCTGCTTTCCCCAGGTAGTGCAAAAACAAATGTTGAGTGAGGTAGAAATTAAAACACTTATTTAATAGCCAGTTGTGTCAAAATATTTTTGCCAAAATTTATTAAAATCTGCTAATTTTTTTTCACGTTACGATCGATAATGTCGGGGATGTTTTTTTCAGGTTTTCTGTTTATTTCAACACATATTTCACTAAATTGCATTCTATAGGTAGTGCAGAAGCATGTATTGGGTGAGGTGGGAAACTAAATGGTCATTTGATGGCAAGTTTTGTCAGGAATATTCATGCCAAAAATTATCAACATCTAATAATTGGTTTTCAAGTTACAGTCGAAAATGTTGGGGCTGTTTTTTGGGGACACAGTGTATATTGTCTGTAGACCAGATAAGACTTCAGTTTTAAAGACATGTACATAGAAAAACTTCCTATACCGGTGTATCGGCTGGTGTCATGAACGACATTCTTGAGTTCACTTTCAACATCACGCATTGCTGCAGGCACGGCTTCATTCAGTATTCCCGGCACTGCAATGCAGCAGTATCGGGCTCTACGTAAAACTAACAGCAATGTTACTCATATATATGCTTCTCGCACAATGTTGGCATACAAACAAGCCAAACCAATATGCCAATTTAAGTACATAAATATAATAAGTACTGTTAACAGTTAAGGCAAGATGGATAATTCAGCGGTGAGTTAAAAAGTTCGTTAAAATCAGCTTATATTTGCAAAGTTCTAGCCAAAACTCTAGGTGTTTTTTAAAATTTATTTTTATTTTGATTCACAACATATTTTGATTAAGTAAGCAAATTATCCGCATTTACAGTCAAGTCCCTCCTCTTTCTTGACGCCATGACTGAGACAATAAAAGCATTATTAAAATTGGTCTACTGTCCACATTTGCCAACGTTATAGCAAAACGACTGACTCACAATATACAGCGTGGGCCATAAAAAATGTGCCACTTGACTTTTGTCCATATCTTCACCAATTATTGACCGATTTTTAAAATTTTTTCATTGGCACACTTTGCAGACAATTTGCAACAATGAGATTATTATATATCCTATTACACGATAAATGTGTTTCTACACTACCTTGTAAAATATAAATGTAAGCAAAAACTAACGATAATAAGAAAAATTTCGGTAAATGAAAAAACACTTCAGACCATCACTGCAAAGAATGATCCGTATGACACTTAACTGTGTTAGACCCACACAGTTTGGTATCATACAGACCATTCACTGCAATGTTGGTCTGAAGTTTTTCAATTTTACCAAAATGTTTGTTTGTTACTATCGTTATGTATGCATATTTCATTGATATTTCACAAGGTATTGTTAAGACGCATTTATGGTGTAGTGGGATATGTAATAATCACGTTATTGCAAATTGTCTGCAAAGCGCGCCAGTGAAAGAATTGTGAAAATCGATCAACAACTGGTGATGATATGGACAAAAGAAAAGTGGCACGTTTTTTTGGCCCACCCTGTACATAGTAATTAAAATTATCTGCAGCAGCTTACAATCATCAATGCCCTCGCCACCCTTGCCGCAGTCCTTGTTGAAGAGTCTGATACCGGTGACTATCATTGCCAACTCCTGGAGTTGTCTCTCTTTGTCCTTCTTCTGCAGTGCCAGGAACGTCCCTATCTCTGACTGTGGAAACACGCTTTGCAGCGCAGCTATAAATACCAACCAATCTCAACTCATCACGTCGTTCGTTACTGGCTAAAAGAGTGCCTACACGCAAAGGCATGTACAAAGTGAATGAAATAAACAAAACTGAAATGTTCACTTTGTGCAGTCTGTCAACACAATGGAACAGCATTCCAGCTCTGTTCACTTCTGACGCTTTGTGCACATGCCTTAAATCTTAATCTAAAATGAAAACTAAAACTCGATGCGACTTTGTTTTTGACAAAGTCGCATCGAGTTTTAGTTTCAGTGATAGCGTTGGTGGTTGGACCTGTAAGCAACTCACCAACCGTTTTCTTGCTTGCTCGCAGGTAAATCTCGCTTGCTTTTCTTGCTCAGTGAGAAAAGCTGCAGAAAGAAAATGCAAAGTTGAATAAGAAAATTTTGATGTAATTGCTTAAAGTTATCAAAATATGATGGGATTACTTTTTTTGCTGCACCCTGTAGATTAAATAGTTCTTTTCACTTCGTAATTTCCTGCAGTAGGCTTAGATGTGAACCTCATTAAATCACATAGACGTCAATTCCATTTTGGTGTACTTTCATTTAAGTGCGTGATATCGAAGGTGGAAGTGATCAACCTAGAAGTCAAAACTTAAACTGCTAAGTCTACGTTTGATGCTGAAAATTTTATGCGCATGTTGCCTGCAATGCAATTCACTTTTGATATGTGTGCAAAGGGTCGAATGTTCCATGCATGCGTTAAGTTAACCACGACGTTAACTCGAAACTCGTGGAGGGAATTACCTGATCAACTTGTGGTGCATTGTTTCACACCAAAATTTGGCGTGGATCTGCGGAACAATGTGCGCAAGGTTAACCTCTGGTTAGCAAACCCGTGAGTCAACCTAGACATGGAAAACAATCGACCACAAACTCCCTATTTTCAGGCTTCAAAGTCGCTCAGTGTTGTTGATTTTGGGGCAAATCGAAAGAGCTTATGGGACTTTCTAACGATCAATAGGGGCCTAGTAAACACGGTCCTATCTTGCACACCGTTTCTGACATATGGCGAGTTACATTTGGCTTAAAATCGCCAATGTTTTGTGCCTTTCTCATTTAGCGCCCTGGATTGAAGTGACCCCTGTCAAATTTCTGGAAAAGCTATATGGATTCTGGAAGTAGAGGCCAATTTGTGGCAGCCGACAATAAATATTTCATGATCATATCTTGCACTGTTTTGATACAATCGCAAAGTGTGACAGATAGACGAACAGACAGACAGACAGACAGACGCCTCGACAACAGCTAAGATGTTTGAAGCATCACATGCTGTCGCGCGTGAAAAATCATGCGCCATTTTAAATATTGTTCACATCGACTTGCTCGTATATATTGTCGCTCGCTCACAGAAAAAATCTTGCTCGCTCGCTTGTCCCGTTTCTCGCTCACTACCGCTTGCTTTCGCTCTCGCTTACAGGTCTATTGGTGGTACCCACATCTGCAAAAATCAAAACTGCAGGCAAATTTTAGTTTAACACATAGACACCCCCTAACATAAAAACATCTGTGAATAAAAGCAATGGTAAAAGCTGTGGTGCAACAGTTTCAGTAACATGGCAACCTTATCTTAAAGTTTTGTTTAAAATTACAAAATAACATAACAGCTCTAAAAACAAAAAATAATTTTACTCAAATTTCATTATTTCATGCAAAAATGCATGCAAAATGTACCATATGGTTTTGCTGTGTTGAGTAGCCAATTTCTGCACAGTTTAATTCCAATTAATCAGAGAGTCAATCTAGTCATCTATCTATCAACCAAACAACCAAGAAACAATCAGTCAAAATACGTTTAGGTTGCAAACCAATTAAAGTCTACACTCACTGTAAACTGATGACTGTCATAGAAATGTTACCGCACTGCAAAAAAAAGCAGAAAGTTAAAAAAACCTGTACATATGTCCCCAAAAAACATAAATTTGTGCTGTCATTAAAGCTGTATAAAGCAAAAACACCCAGTCAGATGAAGTATGGAATGAACCTGTGGCCTCACGAACTGCTCCAACATCTGTTGCATTTCCAAGGCCAGATCGTAGCAATAGGTATGAAACTATTTTGCGATAAAGACTGTCGATGTCATCGCGAGTTCGTGCACGGCTGTCGGTAATTTCACGCACCACCGGCTGCAGACGAAGATCCAGCACTCGATGGTGCTCCTCCAAAAACTCATCTGAAACACACAAGATAAGCTTAACTGAAAAAATACACCAGAAGATAAGCTTCAGTAACGTTATTGCTGGCAATGTTAACATTTTACCATTAATCACTGAAGCAGTAGTGGCATAGAAACAAAGTAAAGAAAACCAACTAAGGTGACCCTAATTCAATACCTGCAGCCACTGGTGACATCAGAAAGAGCACCTGGTCAGATTCCTGCAATGCTGCATGTAATCAAATCCCAAATCTTCGAAAGTATCTCTCAGCAGTGTCACAAAAAGTGACTCAAAGTCCTTGAAAATATATGACTAAACTAACTAGCCTAAGTAAATGAATATGAGCATCTGTCCATGGCAACTAGGGAGGGTTTGGGGTAAAATTGAATGACACCATTTGACTGGCCATCCCCAAAAACCATATTCTAAAACCAAAAATTACGACTTTATCTTATGCACAGCCAAAGTTATGACCGTTTTAAGAATTGTTTAATTTTCCCTATAAGCACCATTGTAATTTTTTTTATTTTTGCAAATAAATACGTTAAATATTAAATTTTTATTTTCTAACACCAAAAAGGCACTTACTTGTGCAGAACTGCGTCGTTTGACATATTAAGTATAAAAATCCCTTAAGAGGTCTGACCTGTGGGTGCGTTGAAGAAAAAAAGGCATATATAAATAAAAACATTTTTGCGTATATTTCACCCATTTGCCAAGAAGCCCCTCTTGGAGGGATTTGCATAAAATTTTGCATGACGGGTCCCCTCCCTGACATAATCAACCGTGCCAAATTCTATCTCAATCGGTTCAGGGGTTTTGATTCTGTGGGGGATCGAATTTTTGGCTTCCCCATAGGAAAGAGAAGTCGCCGTTAACACAGGGCTTGAACTACCGTTCAGCCTGTGATGCAAATAATGTAAATGCAAACGTTTCAGTTTCAGTAACCGTTACCTCTATGAGTGTAGTTCATGTCAAAGTAGACCTGCATCTTTATAGTTTCTAGGGATGGTGACTGCTTGTTCAGCAATCGTTCTATGCACAACTACAAAAAACATCATGCCTGGTTAAACATTAATGACTGAAAATCACCAGTTTCAATAAATGCTACATAAGAAAACATAAGAAAATGAATGGTATCAAGTAAACATTACTATAACATGATAATGTGCAACCAATCTATCCTTAAAACATACAATTAATGAGAATACTGCAAGTAGTCAAGAACAAAAAAACAAACAAAAAATACAAATGTAATTCTAAAATTTAAAAAAATACAAACAAAAACCAAAAAGTCTGTGAAGTTCAGAGCAATGTCAGCTCAAAGTAACAAAGTAGATAAAGAAAAATGGTAAAATGGCAAGTGGAAAATAAAAGTAAATACAAAGACAAATTAAGTAGGTCAAATATGAGATAAAATAGCATGCTTATTCAAACTTGGAAGGACAATTAACTACTATTCTGTATTCATAGATCTAAAGTTTAAATAGTATCAAAAACAAAGTAACAGAAAATTAATTTAAAATTTCAACAGATTACCACAGTACCTGAATCAGTTTCTGAACATCATCTTTTGTGAGTGTTCGATCAACACTGAACAGGTTTCTTGGGTCCAGCACTACAGCTTTCACCTGATATTGTAGCACAAAAACAAGCTGTATTTCCTATTCTTGAATATAATAATAAATTTTTGATGAACAACATGTACACTGCAGTACTTAAACTACTCATAATAATGATAAATAAGTTAACAACAAAAACATAATGGTACGTTAAAAAAGTATTTATTTCTTCATGATGACAAATGTATCATAAATCCAAAGACATACCATGAATGCAACGAGCGTTTCTGACACAGACTCGCCTCTGCCAGCACATTCCTGGATTATCTCACGAATGATGTTCTTGATCACACTTTCTGCTTGTGCTCGAGACATTTTCCAATTCAATCACAAACGTCTATACAGTTATACCTACAATGTCCGTAATCACATATTACTGACTTTTATAAAACGGATGAGTTTTATTGATTCATCACAGCATAAGAAACTCTGAGGGTTTTGACAAGGCTTGTAGCATGATGAATTTTAAATAAATTTTATTCTCAAAGTCGACAATAGCAGTAAAAACAGCAATGGGCTCTAGTGCAAAAGTTTACCACCCTGAAGTGTGAAATGCCATAAAGCTTTAATAAATGTCATCGTCATCATCATCATCATCGTCGTCGTTATGAGCATGCACAAGGCTGGAGCGCAGCCATGTCCACAAGCTACCTCCACCATCATTGGTCTTGAGCAAGTCTCCACGCTGAGTTGATAGTCCGCGGTGGAGTGGCTGGAAGTCAACTTCCAGAGTCCGTAGCCGGGTATGACGTGGTGGGCGAGCTGGGCGGAGCCTCCAGACCTCAGGGAGCCTGCAGATCGACATATTTAGGGCTCTGAACATGTCCTGCAAGTCGCCATGCTTGCCACATGATGCCCCAAAAAACAGAGGCATCTTGTTTGGATGAGCGACAGCAGCTGCAGTGGAGAGCCGGCTCGGAGTAGTACTTCAGCATTCGAAACATGGTCTGTGTACAGAATCTGAAAAATATGTTGTCAGAAACAGATGCTGTGATTCTATCTTCCAAGGCTTGTGTCAATAAATAAACGATAATTATACGTTCAGATCGGCGATATGAACGTATCAATTTTTACTGGTCTTTCAGATCGCTGATTTGACAGTTTTTGGCAAAATTTGATACCTTCAGATCGGCGATCTGAAAGACCGGTAAAAATTTATACATTTCGGCAAAATTTTATACTTTCAGATCACCGATCTGAACACTCAAGATCGGCAAGATCTGTTAAATACAGACAACAAACTCACCAATCTCAGTGATTAATAGTGCTCAGATTGAATGTATCCAAATAAGTTCTTTTTCTTTTTTTCTCATCCATTAGTAATGATGACGAGACTGCTATTAGACGTCTCCATTTGACTCTATCTTGCACTATGGCCATCGCTTTGTCAAACTGTAGGCCTATGTTTCTTATGTCTATAGTCTTTTTTTATATTCTCTATCCACTTCTTTGGTTGTCTTCCTTGATTTCTCCGTCCAGTTATGAAACAGTGCATCACTTTTACTGTCAGCCGTTCACTGCCCATCCTTGACACATGCCCAAACCATGTCAATCTTCGCTGTGCTATTCTGTCAACCAATGTCCTTTTCTGGTGTAAAGTACTCCATACTCTCATTCTTCATCCGGTTGCACCTTGTCACCCGCAACAATCTCCTAAGCCACGTCATCTCTGCTACTAGGATTCTTTGTTGGTCTTCCTTTCTCAGACACCAACATTTTGAGCCGTACAACACTATTGGAACTACGAAGGTTTCATATAACTTCACTTTAGTCCTATTTGAAATATTTTTTTAAAAGTTAAATAATACTAAAACAATAAAATTAGCCAGTACAGCATGGGCAACTGGCTGTCCATGTCGCTCAGCATCAACCACAGCCAGAGTATACATCTTAGCATCTGGATGGTTAGTAGGCAAAGCCCCAGGTGAGGCATCTTTGGACAGGAGACAGCTAAAATGTTGAATATTCGACGGCAAATCTGAAGTGAGTGATCTACAGGTGAGTTTGTTGTCTGTAGTTAACGGATCTTGCCGATCTCAGTGCTCAGATCGCTGATTTGAAGGTATAAAATTTTGCCTAAAACTATCAGATCAGCGATCTGAACGTATCAATTTTTTCCGGTCTTTCAGATCGTTGATCTGAAGGTATCAAATTATGCCCAAAACTGTCAGATCGGCGATCTGAAAGATCGATAAAAATTGATACGTTCAGATCGCCGATCTGAACGTATCACCGTGCATAAATAAATGTCCAGTCTCCAATAAACATCGGGTCTCAATTAAATTCTAGTGATTTCGCCCCAATATGCGCCATAAACTGTTGTTACTAGTTAGTTTTTAAGCGACTATGGCATACCGAATAATAAAAAGATTTCAAACTGGGAGCTGTAAAACTGTACGATTTGTTTACATGCGTTGGCAAGATTACGCCCTTGACCTTCTTTTATAATTAGAGATGGGCCAAATTCACCGAATTCACCGAATTCATCGAAGCCACCAGAATTACTGGTGGCCTAAGTAAGCACAGGCAAAAGCCATATAACTAAGGTGAACTACGTGTTTCCGGTTGCAGTTCCCGTTTCAAACAATTTTTAAATTGATTTATTGCAGTACTTTCTCAAATGTAGGCTATTAATCTACTGCTTTTTTTATATAGTTTCTTTAAACGACCTCTTCTTTGACCTTCATCATATGTAAAAAATAAATCTGATTGCAAATTATAACAACCATTAATAATTTTAAATGTTTCTATTAAATCACTCCTATGCCTTCTTTTTTCTAATGTCATTAAATTTCATTTTTAATACGTTCTTCGTAATGTAAATTTCTTACACCGTCAATCAATTTAGTTGCACGACGTTTATTATGGCGCTGTACAAATGTATTTTGATTGATTAATTGCAGTGTTTGAATTGTGAAAAATTAGCTGGGAGGTTGAACTTTTCGACGGTCAGAGCCGGACCAAAATTGTGATGTAAATCGTATGCATATAGTATAGAGCTGGGGTTGAGAAAACAGTTGAGGGGTTCAACCCACCTCGGCAATTCAAACACTGATTGATTGATATAGTAACTTTTGGTCCAGTTTTGCAGCTTCAAACTGGGCCAAATATCTGTGGAAAATTTTATCAAAATCCGTTTATAATCAGACTGGCAGAATCGCCGAGTTGTTAATTACATTACCTCCGTGCTTCAGCGGAGGTGGCAAGTGACCGGACGGTCGGTGCTCGTCACCGTGGGCCCTGGATGTTGTCCAGCGCACGGATAGATAGGCGGGGGCCATCATCAGTCATTACGTCATCACTACAATTGGGTCACGAGCCGCCCGCCGGCCTACTGCCCGGCCCAGCCCAACGTTTGTTTACATTCGTTTTACGCCGCCTCTTACTCGTTGTTAAATATGGCGAACGGTAGCGTGCCGATAAGATTACTGTGATGCCGCTTTCGCGACGGATATTCTGCGGCGTAGGAGGAGTTTTTTGTTGCTGGTCGTTAGTGTCGCTGTTGTTGGCATGCGGCGGCGTAGCGGGGAGCGCCGAGTTGTATGGGTTTCGCGTGGAATCGGGAGGCGGGGGTGAACTGGGTCGACTTGGTGTCAATGACACAGCGGTCGTGGTCGCCGATGTGGACGTCGTCCTTCGTCTATACGGGTGGGGTTTCAGCGCCGGCGTCAGCGTGTCTTTCACCACCAAGCCGGCGGCGCACGGCGACCAGTGCACCTACCTACGGTCCACCGACATCTTCGACGTTCGTCCGTCGTCGTCCAACGTGGCCGCTGTGACTGTCCGTCTGCCGCTGGAGGATGAGTCGGCGGCGTTCTTCTTCTGTCTGAAGTACGGCGAGAACACGACCCACTTCGTCCACCAGGGCTCCGAGTCGTGGCTCCGCCTGCTGACTGAGCCGATGCCCGTCAAGACGACCATCCTGCCGCTGTGGCTCCAAGTCTGCCTCATCGTCCTCCTTCTCATGTTCTCCGGCCTCTTCAGTGGCCTCAACCTCGGTCTCATGTCTCTCGACCAGACCGAGCTGAGCATCATGGAGAACTCGGGTACACCGCAGGAGAAGCAGTATGCGAAGATGATCCGGCCTGTGCGGAAACGCGGCAACTTCCTGCTGTGTACGATCCTGCTCGGAAACGTTCTTGTCAATAATACGCTTGCGATATTGCTGGATGATCTGACAGGTAGCGGGATGATAGCTGTTGTTGGCGCGACATTGGGGATTGTTGTTTTCGGAGAAATCATTCCACAAGCATTCTGCTCGCGCTATGGCCTTGCCGTCGGAGCACGGACTATCTGGTTTACAAAGTTCTTTATGGTTCTGACGTTTCCACTGTCGTATCCAATCAGTCGCATTCTGGACTGCATTCTTGGGGAGGAGATTGGTTATGTGTTTAATCGAGACAGGCTACGAGAGCTGCTGCGTCTGACTGAAAATCAGATTGATCTTAAGAAGGATGAGGTTTGATTTGTGCTGAACTGACTGCAATTGCAGTCTGTTCCGTAGTTTTAATTTTTTGACTTTACAGTGATACATGGTTATTAATTAGCACTGTTGATAGAAGTAATAGTTGTCGTTTTTGCTGCTATCGTGCATCACGTTAGCTTTGCTCAAATTACTAACTACTGGTGTGTGAGATAGTGATACTGCTGTATTAAGTTTAAATAAAGCTTTCTTTATTAGTCCACCAGGAAACGATAGTTTTTGGGAGGACTTAAGTTTTTCCCCCGGATGTTTTATTTATTTTTTTCAACACGATGTCTTCGAGATGTGTGGGTCGACTGGCCTGAAATTTTGCACGATGGTCAGTACTAGGCCCAATTTTATAATGCCGGTCCAAAATTTTGGGGGGCACACCCTAAAAAAATTTCAGGGGCCAAAAAATGTAAAATTTGGCCCAATTTCGCATGATTTTGCAGTTCGGCGGCGAATATCTTCGAAACGGATGAAGATATTCAAAATCGGATAATTATTTTATCTACCGCAATTCCTCCTGCGTCAGGCGAAACATGTCTGGTGAAGTTTGGTCCAGTACCCGGTAACCTTGGCGATCTCGATGTGAAATTGTACCCACCTAAAACGCATTTTTCGGAAAAGCATATTTCGGCCCCTAGTGGGTGCTGCACCTCCAAATTTTTACACCCACTAGAGAATGACCAAGTCTTACTAGCGCACCCCCCACTGGGGACGGGGGCTCCCTTACAGCTTTTTTCAAAGGGGAGTCAAAAATTGGTTTAAAATGTTGCGTATTAGCTGCAAGAACTTTTGAGCCAAGGGGAGTAGCTTCATGAGACTTTGCCACGTGACGTGCTGCTAGATGGGGGTGATAATGCGGGTCCAACTTTTAGGGGGCCACCGCCCCCTTAAAATTTGGGAGGGCAAAAAACGTCCAAAATTTAGTGCATTTTACGACAATTTTTGAGTTTGATTGCAAATATCTCTGAAACGAATAGAGATATCAACAAGCAGTAAAAAGCATTATCAAGTACTATTAATCGCGCGTTGAGTAAAAAAATTTTTGCGAAGTTTGGTCCACTCACACCAGAGATTACGTGGCTAATGTTTGCCCATTCTAGGTCGACGGTGCGCGTTTTGCGTATGCTAATGCATTTGAGTGCGTGTCACGTGACTTTGCTACCGGGGCAAATTTCACAATTCCTTTGAATTTTCCCTCAATTGGACTTAGGGCGCCGGGCGGACTCGCGTTGGGCTTTACCCCAAATTTCTAGTTACTATTATTTTAGATTTAAATGTTGAATAATCTATCATGATGTTATGATATGTTTAAATAGTTTTGGGTGTAAACATATTCAAAACATATTTGCAGTGCTCGGTGTAATTTTAAGTTGCACTCATTGCACACAGATGATGTTGTCAGCAGTGTTTATTCAATTAGTAAGAAAAAAAGTATTTTTCATGTATAAGAACAAGAACAATTATGAAAAACAAATAACATTAAAAATATTAGGTTTTAACTGAATTGAAACAAGAATTTTAAAACTTAAATAACACTGTTGCCATCTTGTCAGTTGTTTAGTTTTTCGGTTCTGCACCCAATATTGTAAAGACTGCTAACGTTTCTGATCTTTTGAGAATCATATTTATAGAATTGTAATTAGTTTACGAACACTGGATTATTTTTATTTAGTCTAGTTTTAAGTCTGCTGCCACAGGTCAACATTATAGCCGGAGCTCTGGAGTTATCGAAGAAGACGGTTGGATCGGTGATGACCAAACTGGACGACGTTTTCATGATTGAATACAATTCCGTTCTTGACTTTGATACGATGAGCTTAATCATGAAGACCGGCTACACCAGGATTCCTGTGTACGAGAGTGAACGAAGACACATCGTTGCGTTACTCAACATCAAAGATCTGGCATTCATCGACCCTGATGACCGAACGCCTTTGCACACGGTCTGCAAGTTTTACAATCATGCGGTCAACTTCATCTTTGAGGATACACGACTTGATGTGATGTTGGAAGAGTTTAAGAAAGGTACGAAGTTACGTTGTTGCTGTACGTATTCTACGTGAATACATTGTCAATTTAAAAGCTGTATTAATTCGTTGATTTGGTTCAGAATTTTGTAATGAAATTTTTGAATGCTTTCTTACCCAATGTGTACCGGTGGCTAGCTGCATGAACTTTATTATTCTTGATAGCAAATTGTAATATGGACAGTTTTGCCTATTTTGTTTCAATGCAGTGTCAGTGCCACTGACTACTATTACGTGACTTTACTGTTTAGGCTTATTGTTACGTGTCCTTGTAGTCTTAGGACTTAACGCCACACTAAAGTTAATTCGTCCTTCATCATCATCATCATCATCATCACTTCCACGTGAAAAATCCTGCTGCAACAGTACCTGTAAATTTACATTTGGGGAGCTCTGGAAAAATTGATTAGACCGAACCAAAAGCAAAAGTAGCAGTATTTATTTTTCTGTAAATTTTACGGTTGCTATTTAGTTAGCCACCCGCGAAATGTCTGTTTGTTTCTGATAAAGTAGCCACTGTTTTAGATCTTTTTGGTACAGTATTGTAATGATGTTTGTCTTTGGCAGTTTAACATAGTGATAATGCATTAAGCACAATTACTGCATGCCAGGTCGGGGGATATTCTCTGAGTGCAGGTAAATTATCTTGATAATGTAACCAGCCATTTAGGTTGACTCAGTCTCCTACCCTTCATGGGTGGTGAAATGAGTATCAGTTTTTATGCTGAGTAGTAATTATTGGGGATGGTGAGGTTGCCGTATTTAGGCGGATTGTGGCTCAGACTGATTGGCTTGGTCCAAATGTTGGCAGCTAATGGTATAGTTCTGCGCTCATCAAACAAACAGGCTGAACTCTCATGGTTGCAGTTTATTACCAATTACTAAATAATTTATTACTAATTTACTATGTTACATCTGCTGTGACTGAACTGTGTAGGCAAGTCTCACATGGCTGTGGTCCAGACTATTAACGACAAAGGTCCTGGCGACCCGTTCTATGAAACTGTTGGCTTGGTCACGTTGGAAGATGTCATCGAGGAAATAATTCAGTCGGAGATTATAGATGAGACCGACACTGTCAGTAAGTAACATTTTTTCAAAAGATTGTCAGTAAGTGTCAGCATGTATGAACAAGGTTTTGTGCCATGCTGTATGTGTGTAAAAGTTTTGAATAATTGTTTTGTTTTTGCATTTGTTGGTTTACTGTCAGTGACTGTTGTTCTATCTGATGATCTGTGTAACCTTTTCCACATTGCATTTTAAGAAATACTGGTGTTTTATATTACTTTTGTATATTATTTTTATTATCTTTACCAAGGATACCCAGCATTCATTTATCTGTTTTTTAGTTCGTTAGCAGGATTACACTAAGGTATAGGCAGATTTGGCTGAAATTTTTGCAGAATTTATACTTGGCCAGGATAGAGGTGATTAAATTTTGGTGGTGATTTGGAGCAGCATCTGAATCTAGGATACGATTGAAGGATTCTTTACAATTGCCAGATAGAGCAAATCGTTGCCGAATATTGTGCATTTGTGCTGTCACCTCTCAAACACAACGAAATAAATGACAGCATTGGTGGAGATTTGCACTGTTTGTGCTCTTCTAATTTACATAAAATCGTGATCTGTGCTGGAAAATTATCCACTGAAACGGAAATAAACAGTTCTGGTAATAGACTTATTAGTATTAATGGGTAAATATAACAGTTTTTTGTGTCTTGGCTGCGATGTTTGTGAACAGCGGACAACCGCGTCCGAGCACCACGCAAGTCACATGTGAAGGACTTCAGCATCTTCAACCAACCAGATGAGCAGAACTATCCACGACTCTCTCCACAGCTTGCACTGGCAACATTTCAGTACCTCTCTACATGTGTGTTATTTTTTTAATCTGCTTGGTTCATCTTTTAGGCTCATAGTTAAGTCTGCTGATATATATCTCAGCTGGAACTTTTGTCTATCTCTGGCTTGCACATTGGGCTGTCTAGTCTGTTCTTATCTTGTTGGTTTACTTACATGACTAGTGAGGGGTGATATTATTTAACTGCACATTGACAGTTAGGCGATGTGATGGTGAGTGATATCTGCTGATTATGATTTTTGCTGTTTTTGATGTGTCAGTCATTGAATGTATAAACTGATGTTTTGTACATTTATTTGTGTATGTGTCTGGGTTGTTTTCTGTTTTGTTGCTCTATGTTCTACATACTTTTTGTGTTAGCGGTTCCACCGTTCAAGCTGGAGTTCATATCCGAGAACATCTTACAGCGTCTGATTAAGCAGAACGTTATCGTGGGTTTTCGCATGACCGACCCGTCCTCCTCCGAGTGTCTGCTCTACCGCTGTGGAAAGCATTGTGACTATTTCATCATGATTCTCCAGGGTCGGGTTCAGGTGGAGTTTGGCAAGGAAACGTTGGTGTTTGAAGGCGGACCATTCGTCTACTTCGGAGTCCAGGCGCTCAGTATGTTTGATTACTGTTTAGTTTAGTCATTAATCAAGTTTCCATATCTTGCATCTCAGAAACCCCTAAAACGTCTGGTTTTTTGTAATTCGTCTATTCTTATAATTCTTCTCAGTAATTATTAGTTACACATACATTATGGTAATTACTTATAAACAGCATTGTAATTTTTTATTGGGTTTTATTTCATATATTTTGTATTTTGCTGGTGTTTTTGTAAGCTGTTAATTGTAAGTGCTGCTGTTTAGCACTTGGCTTGGTGGCTTAAAGGTTAGAATGTTGGACTGGTGATCGAGTGGTTGTGGGTTTGACTGTCGGTCGGGTCACAATTATTACTTACTAGTTATTTAGATAAGTAACTGTCTGTGGATAGGTAAACTATATCAGTGCATAACCAATCATACGGTCTCAGCCAGTCAGCCTTCCATTCCTCACATGTAGATAATGTGAAACCTGTTTGGCTGGGGTTGAAGGTCCATGGACACCAAAATTAACATATACCTTTTTTTCATTTTTATAAAATTGCATAATCTTCTGATAATTTTGACAGTAATATCAGCACCCAGCGTTTTGTCAGCACGGATAAACTTACATTCAAAGTTGACGATTTACAGACACAATCTAAAAAATGCTGCACCATATTGGCTAGGCTGCACAACCTGTGACGTCTTCAGCGTGGCCTGTCAATATCATGAATAATTAATGACCTAGCTTTATCTAATGATGACACTGGCTAGGCCATTAATATTCACGATGTTTATGGGCTAGACTGATGATGTCACCAGTTGTGCTAGTGCCTTGACTTTTTTGACATAACGTAACGTAAAGCCATATTTTTATCACATTCAGGCATTTATTTCGTATATTTATAAAGCTTAAATTAACATATTATATATGCAAGGTGAAATATCCGATTAAGAGCTACATAATTGCACGAGTGAGTTTGACCGTTGCCATGGACCTTATAGCCGAGTGTTGGGTGCTAGGTGACACTGTGATCTCATATGGCAGGTGACGCTTCACAGCTCTGAAACGGTTTCCAGGAATATTGAAGACCTATTTTTAACGTTTAGCTTTTTAACTTGAATTTATATATGCTTATTGTGCAACTACACACAAAGTACAAAAATAGGAGAAAAAATGTCATGTAATACACAAATAGGAAATTAAAAACTTAACATGAAAGCATTGCATTTCATGCTGCTTATTTTAAAATTTTTCTGATATGATTTGATCTGATATTGTAGCTGTGTGAATGCGTGAGTTATCGATGTTTGTTAGTGTTGCCGTCATCAATGGTGAAGCCGCCAAGTCTGACGAGCATGAGCAGCCTGAGTGAGATCATCGGCCCTTCTGCACATACATCAGCAAGTCCGTACGTTCCTGACTACACTGTGCGAGCCATCACCGATTTGCAGTACATTCGCATCCGTCGCGCCCACTACATGGTGGCTCTGCATGCGACACTGCTGGAACGACAGCGTAAACAGGCACAGTCCGACGGATCTCAGGGGGTAGGTTACAGCTTTTTGGTCGAAATTGTTACGTTTGGTGACAATGTGGGTGGGCATCACTACCTTACATAAGGTCATACGTGTATACTGACGTTCAGACTGCATGTATTGCATACTGCGTAGATGGACATGCCTTGTACTTTATTACTCTGCAGACAAGTTATTTGTGACAGTGCTGCGGAATTTCACGGAATTTTGCAGAAGTTGAGAAGCGACCAATGATTAGTACGATCATCGGCTTGATAACGTAATTAGACTAACTATGTCACAGAGAAAAATCAAACTAAAGTTCCGAAAACTGCGTTCCTACTAATAATTACCATCGTAATACGGCACATTCTTGAATAAGCACAATGCGACTAATTGACAAATTGCAATTTTGAAAAGAAAAAGATCGATAATTTCCTTTGTATGTTGCTAGCATAACTGAGCACCATGCCAACCTTCAAAAAGTGAAGTTTTCTAAACAATAGAGCTAAATTTACGTACAAATGGAAGGCCACAGTAAGTTGTGGAATTTGGACAATTTTGCCACGGTGAGCTGCGGAATTTTGCAAACTGGCCCGTGGAATTTGGCAGAATTTTCCGCAGAAAACTGTGGCCCTACTTATGATTGAGAGGTTGTGAGTTTGTCTGCCGGTCAGGTCTTTATCAATTGGACGGTTATTACCTGGATAGGTGACTGTTTGTCCATGGGTAAACTGTCTCAGTATAGAACCAATGTTAAGGTCAACTCGGCTTTTTATCTCTCTGGTGTAGGTAAAATGAGTACTGGCCTACCTGGATTGGGTTGAGGCTGCATGCATTCAGGTGCGTTGGGTGGCAGCTGACACTGTGTAATCCCATATGATGATGATATGGTGATGCTTCGTAGCTATCTAGTGGGTTGTCGTTAAGAGTTATTTACCGCTTTTAATTTTTATCCAACGTTTAACAGGTGCCAGCGGTGACATCGGACGATGAAGAGGACGCGTTCACGAAGGAATGGCGACGCGCTCAGAGAGTTCTGTCATCCAGTGGCAGCGGTGGAATAACACGCTCCCCGGCCGGGTCAATGCGTGGTGACGACGTTTCTATGCGTGACATCACCATTACTAAACTGGCCGCTGACACGGACACTGCATCCGATGCAGGAGTGAAGACGGATTTCACCATCGGCTATTCTCCTGACCGACACCACCCCCACTCCGTGTCCCCCGGGTCACCGCAGGATGATAGCAACAGTCCCGTCTCCCCGACCTCGTCCGATGCCTTCAAGCGCCATCTGGAAAGTCGCCTTCTGACATAATCTCGTGTTCACGAGCAAGCAGATTTTCAGAAAAGTTACTATTTTAGCGTAGTGCCATATTTGCAGTGGAGCAGATTTTTGGATAAGATTCCTCTTTTAGCATTATATAAGGTGACACGATAGGTCGTGAACGCTTTTGAATGGCAGATTAACTGTGTTGAAAGTATCAAATCATCATTAAACTGCTATCGGTGTTTAGAGAAATTTAATACAATATTGTGTGCAAAACATTACAACCGTCCATTACTTGCTTGGATTATACCAGCCAACGTAATTACGTTATCCAAAAAAGCAGTGACGTCATGTAGACAAGCACTAACTTAACTTGTGAAAGAATGTTTTAGCAGGATGGCGCTCGTGCGCATACATCAAAGGCTACAGTCACCTGGCTGGATGCAAATATTAAATTTTACATTCCACCAGAAGACTAGAGGTTTAATTCGGCGGATTTGTTTTCGATTGAGAACGTTTGGAGCATTGTGGCAACAGCTGTTTATGCCGACCCCGAGTCTCAGTCACTGCAAGCATTGAAGCAAGTGAGTGAGTACGGATTAACGTCCCACCCGTCACAGTATAGGTCATTTCGGGGACAGCCTTTTTAGGCAAACTTGCACATAAACATGATAATCGAATGGAAAGTTTAACCTTTACATCAACGAAACATAAAGTTTAACCTTTACAGAAACACAAAACACAAAAACGAGCTAAAACTAAACCTAAAATTGTAAGAACTTTCCATTTAAATGTGCATATGTGAAAACAATGGCAGAGTACTGTTCTAATAATCTTTACTGTTATCTTTTAGACAGTTATTAATGTCAGAATGCTGTCTAATGGAGAACAGTTGTAGCAAGCATTGAAGCACCGTCTACGAAAAAGCATGCATGGAAATCAATTTTTCTGTCAACATTTCAAAATCTTATTGGTTCGATGATGATGCCTAACAAACTAAAAGCAGTTACTGAAAACAAAATTAAGACAATTTCATACTAACCATGGTGTGTGGACGACATGGACATTAACATTTATCGGTCCTTTGTTATGTAATTTTAACGTGGTGCTAAATAAATGAATATTGTAAATGCTGTTAGTTGCTATGGCTTAGGGTTCTAAATACATGACATGTCGTGATGTTTAGCGTACATAGACCAGGAGGAGCCGATGAACTCTGAAATTTTATATGATGAATTTCACTGAACATACCTACAAATAGATGTAAAATTATTGCTGGTTACTGTTAATAACAGGCTTATATTTGAAATCGAAATCGTTCACGATCTATCATGTCACCCTATAGTAGACAAATTTTACTTTATGAGATGTGGTGAACAAGTCAAAAAACAATATTAGTTACAGTTAGAACTGTTGTCATTCACATTGAGTGTCTAGGGCCAAGCGATTGCTTGAACATAGGCCCATATACATGGTGTTTCATAAAAACAAGCCTTTTTTTCTTTCATAATTCACTCAAATGATGACCAATTTTCATGAAATTTTCATTATTTGTAGCTGAAGAAATACTGATTCAAAATATCTCAACAAAAATATGGCATTCAACTAAATATTCTTTGCTAGTCATGACATAATGCGGACGTCATTATGTGTCACGGGTACAAGCTTGCAAGTCTAAACTGGTGCTGTCAGTTGCTACCCTGCTCCAATGGTGAAAAATCTGATTCATTCATGACAAATTGTTGAAGTTTTGCAGTTACAGTTGCAAAAACATGCAAAGCGATGGCATTTACATGTCTGTGGGGATAGTTAGACTTTTTACTCATTAGAGCAAGACAGTGCACTAGGACATCAAGCTTGCGAGTTGGTTGAGTTTTTGCATCGCAAGATGCTTGATTTCATGTCCCCATGTTGCTTAGTGCTGACACGATGAACATTTTTTATCAGCGTACCAGATTAAGTTTACCATTGTAATAGGGTAGCAACTGACAGCTCCAGTTGACACTAGCAAGCTTGTACTCGTGACACGTTATGACATCAGCATTACGTCATGACTAGCAAAGAATATTTAATCAACTGTCATATTTTGTTGAAATATTTTTAGTTAGTGTTTTTAACTACAGCTAGTAAAAATTTCTTGTAAATTGATCGTCATTTGAGTGAATTATGAAAGAGTGAAAAAGTGGTTGTTTTTTGCTGTCTAAGGGCCTCTGGTTCTATTTACCTTTACCTGCGGGGAGGGTGACCACAAAAGCGGCCACCCAGTGCTGAGGCCCTCTGGTTCTATTATTATTTTTTTAAATTATATACGTTATTTTAACGGTCATTATTATTATTCTGGTATTGTGGATGGGTGCAGTACTGGTAGTTTTTGGTATTTTTGAAAATTATTATTGTGAAACTGAATTCGTGAATTTTTTAGAGTTAGTCAGTTTTTGTAAAAAAAAAACATTCCCGCTTCTGTAGTGTTGTTGACCCGTTAATTTTTTTGATGGCATTAACAAGCATTAATTTTTTAACTCATGCATTTACACATTAATTAAGGCATCAATATGTTGCTGAAGTTGTAGGTGGACTACATCAAGAGGCTGACTGTAATGACGACCGATGAATGATGAACTCGTGGCTGTGTCGCAGGACCATGACAGTAGTGATGGAATGGCATCAAAAGCACTTTTAATTACTTGAATACTATTCTGTTTAGTTCAAACAACTGCTGTTAAGTCGAATATTGGAACTCTGCTTTACAGATTTTAGTAAATTCGTTTTTTTGGACTCGCATTAATTTTTTAAACACGCATTAGTTTTTTAACACGTTAGTGCAACTTAATGTGTTAATTCGACAGCTTTACTGTTTTGTTTTGTAGTCAAATCATGCTATAGCAGTATCGGTTGCAGCATGCTTTTGTACATCACAATGAACTGTATTTATTTCATTCCAAGCCAGTTTAATTGTTCTTGCTCTAGCTTGCTTATGCAATAATCACTTGGCACTGTTGTCATAGCGTTAGATAGATAAATATGCAATAGAATGTGTGCGGTGTTGGACGATCTGCTGATGTAGCATTTAGCTCGGAAAGAACGGTTGTGTATATGCTGAATGTCTGGGATCGTTGATTGTTGAAGGTTAAAGTTCATTATAGCTCTATGAGAAACCATCTCAAGAGCCATGGGTTGTCACTTGTGTTATCTGTCGCCCGACACTGATGATCGAGCCCCGCTTTAACCCAGACAGGCTGTAGGTTTGTACTGGATTTATCTACCCTGAAGGGATGGAAGGCTGAGTTGACCAGGGTGATCAGTTATATGCTGAGATGGCTTACATGTCCGCAGTTACGCATCCCAGTACTGACCACTTGATGATAGGGAGTTGATGCCAAAACCTCTTGATTGTAAGCGAGATGCCCTACCGGTGCACTGCCAAGCCACTTAAAGTACCACATGGCGTGTAGAAAACTGGAACATACATACTTTGCATAGGTCAAACATTCGGACTGTCGGACTGTCATTTTTGGAAACAGTTGGTCTCGTTCATTGCAGCAAAGGATGGTCGTGTTTAACACTGTGTTCAAGTGTTCAACACAACAACTGCCATTCAAAATTGTGCGATTTCTCCATTTATGCAAAGAGTGTATATTGCAGATTTATGCATCGCCCAGTACATGTTTTGGTTTGTGGTATGAATTGGACCAGTTTATTGATGCTTTGTAAGCTAAGATTGCTTATTGGTGAGTGTGGATTTGCACGCGATGATTGGAATAGCTGCAGTGCTTTGCGAAGAATATTGTTATGATTACCCGTAATGTGTAGCTTCATAGTTAGAGACGTAGAGACTTTTGTGATTTTATGACTGAATCGAGGACCATCTTAGCTGGCCCAGGCACTGAAGTCATCATGCTACGCTGTAGTACTGATTATAGAGGATCTCATTGTGAATACTGTGATAACCACTCACTGCTGTCTCAGAATGCATTGCCGTCATCGTTAGTATTTGTTTGTGCGTGCAAACTAATTTGTAGACTGCCAAGACCGGTAAATGAAGGAAATAATAAAGTACAGTAAGCAAGTAGAATAAAATATTGAGTTATGTGCTGCAGTGTGATCTGTAGTTTTGGGAGTTTGGCAAAATTTTTGTTTTATTTGTTTATCTTTTTGTTCAGTATCCGGCAAGTTGAGATATGTGCAGCATATTTGTCCATCACTTGTTGGTTAGTTTTTAAGTGACATTACAGCACCTATTGTT
>Ga0209367_1003273_pt1 | contig 21963 bp, 15 predicted proteins | sample WorMetLIZISLAND2_FD_187412 | JGI IMG/M metagenome (GOLD analysis project Ga0209367, IMG submission 187412) | Marine gutless worms symbiont microbial communities from Max Planck institute for Marine Microbiology, Germany - Olavius geniculatus... ... | reverse complement strand
TTTAACAAAATGTCCCAATCTTCCTGAATAGGTGTGGTTTTCATGGGACCAGGTATATCGTATAATTATATTTAAGTCAATATCTTTATTTGAGCGCTTATGGGGTTTATCCCCGCCTAAACGGCGGGTACCGCCGTTCTCCACCGACGAATCGGCTAATTGAACTTGTCGGGGATAGTCGCTAAGCTCTTGGCGGGGATAAACCCCGCCACTACGATGGTAGCTCTGAAAAACAGTATAAGACAAATTGGGCTTCAGAATATCTATTAAGTAAATCGAGCTTGAACCTTCGACAAGCTCAGGTGAGCTAACCGCTCCCACAATTTTGAGCAGCGTCAAAAATCAACAAAAGTCTCTTTCCTAAATTGACTTGACGCTTTCAGCCAGCGGTAGGGCTGACACTTGACACCTTGAATCAGATCCTGCATTTAGAATATGATGCCACTGTATCTAAGCCATATCTCCACTACTGGATAAGACCAGCCGGGTCAATAGAAACTCCCAATAAGGTTCGATCATGGCCCGAATTCCGGCATCGAATTAGTTGCAAAATCCGATGGTTTCCGGTATGCATGAAGAAGACGGCCGCCGGTGGCGGTCAGGTTGCTGATTCCATTTATTTTCTCTACCAATTTAGTGAGGATGAACGTTATGACGATGAAACTCGTAGGTATCGGCGGTATGGGACTCATGTTGAGTCCGTCGGCAAAACATTTGAAACCGGAAGGGGCAGCGCAATTCCTGCGTGTCCATGATCGCGGAACCAGAGACGACAGGCGGGATATGTGCCGTCAAGCATGGCAGGATCACGGCGCCGTTCTGGTCGATGACTATCAATCCCTGGCAGGCGACGGCGATTTCGACGGAGTGGTCATCTGCGCCGGTAAAAACGGCGACGATTGCGATATTTTCCGTTCACTGGTGCCTCTCATGCAGCAGAATAACCAGGATCGGCCCTTTGTTTTGCATCTTTCCACGGTCAGCGCCGGGTTTGCCGAGGCCGCCCATGGTTTCTTAAACGCGGCCGGAATCGACTATGTAAATTATCCCCTGACCGGCGGACCGCTGGGGGCGGAAAACGCCAACATGCTCATCCTGGCCAGCGGCGATCAGTCCATTTACCAGCGCTTGGAACCCATGCTGCAAACCATCGGCAACCCGCGTTATTTCGGTGCCAGCGTCACTGCCGGGGCCGAGGTCAAGCTGATCGGTCAGCTCATGGTTTTCAACGGACTGGTGGGCATCTGCTCAGCGGCCGCCCTTAAATCCGAATGTTTTCAGGAGGATCTATCCGGTGCCGCACAGGCCGAATTCTTCGATTTTTTAAACGGCGGCGCCGGCGGCACCCGCCAATGGGACGTTGCCATCAGCAAAGGTGTGCGGGACAACATCTGGGACCAGGGTTTTATGATCCATCATGCCGTGGTGGATGCGATCTACGCGGCCAAACTTTGCCGGGAACGCGGCCTGCCAGCCATGGCTGTCATCCCTATGACATCCATCGCCCTGACCTTCGCTTATCTGCTCAAGAAATACGAAGGTGCACCCCTGGCCACCCATGCCATCGTCCGGGAAATGATTCAAAAGAATTCCGCCGGACTTGATGACTTCCTGAACCGGAACCTCAGCTATACCGACGTTGATGCCAGCATCACGAATTGTATTGCCGTCCTGCCACCACGGGTTCAAGCCTCGGTGCTGTTGGATATAAACCAAGACAGCTTCAATTGAATTCGCACCTGATAATTTTGGATTTCGGATTTTGGATTTAAGTAAGACTGCCTGTCGTGATCTTCTGTGTCCATCGGCCTGTCGTGAGCTTTTCTGTGTCGAACGGTCCATTATAATTGACAGAGCGCAGCGATTCCGAGGTGGCTGAGGAATGGAGTTAGGCCAAAGGGTTCCGCCACTTTAGCTTGGGGAAACGAGCGAAATCAGAATCGGTCGAGGCCAACTCACAGCCATGCTCAATGGCTAGAGCTGCCAAATGGGCGTCTGTCACCAAATTGGCGACAGCCTGACCATCCGTGAGCACCTGTTGAAATACCGTCCAGTGTCGTTCGGTTGGCCGAACGACTCTCGTACAGGGTTGATCCAACCAGCTCTGGACGCGATTAAGTGCCTGATCGAGTGACAGCGGGTGCTCGAAGATCCTCGGATTCGTTCCAATGCGAATAAATGCGGACAGAACCGTCCAGCAAAGACAAACAACTCCCGTGCCGGATAGTTGGCCATCCCACCACGTGCGCGCTTGCCGGTGATGGGAATGAAGCGCGTCTTCCGCGTACAGCAGGATATTGGCATCCACGAGAATCAACGGTAATCCTCGCCTTCGATCTGGGCCAACAGTTCTTGGATATTATCTAGATTGCGACCGTGCTTGAGACCCATTTGGTGCGGTTTCGTCTTGTAGCGCCGCTGTTTCGCAGGCTTTTCCACCTGGTCCAGGCCGACACGAAGGGCTTCGTTGACAACCGTCTTAAATGGTGTGTTCAATTTGGCTGCAATGGCCCGTGCCCGTTCAATCACATCATCATCTATCGATAATGTCGTTCTCATGTCGTCATCATAACATCTATTTAAATGATGTCAAGGCATCATCAATAGAGAGTTATTTAAGGACCGAATAAACCAATAGTAGGAGCAAATATAAGATTGCCGGAAATTATTGACCAGTCGCGAGCTGGGAGTATTGGAGTGCTGGAGTGTTGGGATATTAAAAGAGAACATCAAATCTTCAGCCACTACTCCAATACTCCAGTACTCCAATATAGCGCAATTGAAAAAATTTAAAGCCCCACCTTTGGATTAACTTCCTTTGGGTTGTAGAACCGTTTTTCTAAAGGATCCAGTACTCCATCATTCCATCAATCCAATGGTGAGCGAAGCGAACCTACCTAGTCCTTATGCCATCTCATCTGCAATGTCAATTGCCTGTCCTGGCCCAAAGGACCGATTTTTCTGCGATAAAAAAAAGATAAGAAATGCTTGACAAGCAAAAATAGAAAATATACTGAACAAATGGTATAAAAAAATAAAAACATACCAATCGGTATTTAGCCGATAGTGTCTTTCAGTTTCAACACAATCAAGGTTCAGGACTCGGAAGTTCGTTTATTCCTTGTATGAATTAAAATATTGATGGACTCGACTTGACCGACAATGTAGCGGCGGGGTTTATCCCCGCCTAAACGGCGGGTACCGCTTTTTTCCAACATCGAATCGGCTAAGTGAGTTTATCAGTGATAGTCGCCAAGCTCTTGGCGGGGATAAACCCCGCCACTACACTGATAGCCCTGAAAAACAGGTTGAGGCAGCTCCCATGGCACTTCAGTCCCTGACAGCAGAATCAAAAAGTCACCGAACCCGCAACAGAATTCTGCAGGTAAGTGCCCACCTTTTTTCAAACGGCAGTTTTTCCGGCACCTCGATGGACGATATCTCAAAGGCTGCCAATGTTACCAAAGGAGCCATTTACGGCCATTTTGCCAGCAAGATCGATATTTTGCATGACTTGGTGGGTGTCTTTGGCAATGAATTTGTCGACCATGCAAATGCTATTGTGACACCTGTAAACGCTGCCGCGCTGAACAAGTTCGATAAATTGCTGGAATTCATTGCCGAATATACGGAGCGCAATGTCGAGCTGTACAGCCTGGCGATTATCGTCTCGATTGAATTGAAAGAAAAAGAAACGTCGGTCGGTCCTGTCTTAGAGGGTCTGTTTGCCGACTATCGGCAATGTCTTGAAGGACTGGTTGAAGAAGGTCAATCACAAGGCTGTTTCAGAATCGATCTGGATTCAGCCTTTCTCACGGAAACGATCTTGGCCTGGGTCGAAGGGATCGTTTTACACATTCACCGGAACCGGGAGCTGATTGGCGGGGTTGATTTTTTTAAAAATTCGGCACATCTGTTGCGCCAGATTATTCAACCGCATTCAACATCCGGTTCCCCCAAAGGCCTCCCGGCGACAGCTGCTCGCAATAAATCCGCCAGGAAACTAATGGGCACCCTGAACGTCGGCTGCCCGAGTCTGGGCAATCTCGATCTGGATCCTTCGATTACCCCCAGCGGTGGTCCGTACGAATATTTCACGTCACTGATCTATGAAGGCCTGACCGCCAAAACCAACAATAACCGCTTAACCGCGGGGATCGCTGAAAAATGGACCGTAAGTGCCAGCGGTCGCTCGCTGACTTTCAATCTGCGCACAGGCGTGCGGTTCCACAACGGGTTGGTTCTGACAGCCGAAGACGTCAAGTACTCGATTGAGAGGGTTCTGCGGCCGGACATTATTTTCAATTCCACCGTGGCAGCTGAAATTGCCCCGAACCTGCAAGGTGTTGAAATAAAAGATGACCGTGTCGTTCGGATCATTCTCAAAAACCCGATGGCTCATTTTCTGGACCGCATGTCCGATTACCTGCTGGTGGTTCCCCGGGAAGTCTATCAGCAGGACGAAAGCCTTTTTAACACCATGGCCATCGGCACGGGACCCTTCAGGTTTGCCGGTAAAAGCGGAACGGAACAGATTTTATTGGAAGCCAATCAGAACTACTGGGACACAGATCGCATACCGAAATTCAGAAAATTGGCCTTTAAAGTTTTCGCGGACCCGTCTGACCGGTGGGCCGCCCTCAAAACCGGTGAAATCGATTTTGCCAGGTTCGACGGAACCCCATTTGTCAGACAGGCCATCGGTGATCCGAAATTGACGGTTTTCAGGACCAAGGACAGTTGGAACATCTACCTGATTCCGCTGCCGAATTTCCCTGCTGATCCAATGACGACCCCCTTATTCGATGCCCGGGTGCGCAAAGCAGTCATCATGGCAATCGATCGCCAGGCCCTTTTGGACCGGATATGGTCCGGTTTTGGGTTCGTATTGCCGACGTTGAGACGGCCGGGATCAAGGGGCTTTAACCCCGACCGCAAACCCCTGGCCTTTGATCCTGCCGCCGCCCGTGATTTGCTGGCCGACGCGGGATACAGCGCCGGTTTTGCGATGGATTTGCACTACTCGCCCGGTTGGGTTCCGACCCCGGCCGCGGAAATGATCGGCCGCATGCTGACGGAGATCGGCATCACGACAACGCTGCGATCCTACCATACCAAAGAAGTCCTCGGCAAGCTCATGCGCAAGGAATTGAAAGGCCTGTTCCTCAATGGTCAAAATACCCTTCACGACGACGAACTTTGGGGCGGGCCTTACTGGTACACTTCCATTGGGGTTACCCAGGCGCCAATCATCGAAAGGCTGCTGCGGGAAGCCTATCAGACCCATGACAAGAATATCTGGGATGCCAGGGCCAAGGAGATTGAAAGGATTTATTGGAAAGAACAAAGTTTTATGCCGATCGCCACCATCGATACTGTCGGTGTTGCCGGCCCCAAGCTGAAAGAGTGGTCGACCTATCCCCAAAAGGCATCCTTTATGAGCCCGGTGATGGATTATTCCGGGGTGAAATTGATTAGCCGCTAGTCGGGCAGCAAACTAACTCAAAGCTTATGGATTTAGACTTTTATATATGGATGAACCACGAACCACACGAAAGACACGAAAATGGGAAAAAAAACCTTTTTTGGCTTTTGTGTATTTAGTGTGTTTCGTGGTTTTCCTCCTATGCATTTACACTTAATAAGTTTCTATTTCGATTAGACCGGCCGTTATTTGCCGGCGGTCCGCCTCGACTCGACTGAGCTCGTCGCAGGCCGGCGGAACACCTGAAACCCGACACCTGACACCTCTGAAATATTAAGGTGCGTGGCAACATCGACGATGAATTGTCGATAAGTTGCCGCTAAGGGCTTAAAATGACCATCCAGACCATCGAAAACCTGGTTGAAAAATATAAAAGTGAAATATTCGCATTTCTGGCAGAACTAGTCAATATCAACAGTTTCTCGAAAAACGACGCCGGCTTGGTTCGGACCGCCAATGCCATTATCGACTGGGGAAAATCCCATGATTTCGAGTTTGACAAAATTGAGCATACCGCCAACCCCAAAATTTTTCACCTGTACTGGGAAGGCCAAAACCAAATGCCCTTTTGGGCCATCCTGGGGCATTTTGATACCGTTCATTCGCCTGGGATCCCATTCCAAACATTGGAAGAAAAGGACGGCAAACTGATCGGCCCCGGCGTAATGGACATGAAAGGCGGCCTGGTGGTCGCATTGTATGCGCTGGTTGTACTGCGGGAGGCAAGCGGGCAACAGGAGCTGCCCGTGCGGATCGTATTAAACTGCGATGAAGAAGTCGGCTCGGTGGATTCCAAAAAATTGATCGAAGACAAACTGCGGCAGGCACGGGGCGCTCTGGTATTTGAAGGACGCTACGCTTCCGACAATGCCATCATCACGGCCCGCCGGGGGATTATAATGGGCCGGCTCACGGTGGCCGGCAAGGCGGCCCATGCCGGCGAAAATCCCGCGGAAGGCGTCAATGCCGTCCTGGAGATGTCTGAAAAAATCGTGCGTCTGAACCGGCTCAATGACGAGCAGGCAGGAACAACGGTCAGCATCAACACCATTCGCGGCGGTGAGGCCGCCAACATCATCGCCGATCATTGTGCGGCGGAGATCGACATCAGGTTCGCCGATTCCGATTGTGAACGGGAGACCGTCGATCGCGTGTCCCAGATATTAAAGCGGCAATTTGTTCCCGGCAGCCGCAGCACCTATGATCTGAAGACCGTCAGGCCGGCCATGGTCTGCTCGCCGGCCGCCGTCGAGCTCAGAGACCTCTATTTCGAATCCGCCAAGGCGTTGGGCTTGCCCTTTGCCGCTCGATCGGCGGGAGGCGGCTCGGATGCCAACCTGGTCAGCGCCCTGGGTGTACCGGCGTTGGACAGTTTGGGACCGGCCGGCGGCAACCCGCATAAAACTGACGAGTATGTCATAAAATCTTCGATCCTGGACAGCATCAAGGTATGCTCCCTTTTCATGGCAAAGCTTTGTGCCAAACAGCTCAATAAAGGAGGACGCTTATGATCGATACAAGCCACTGCCAAATCTCTGTGGCGGAAAGCCGGCCCGATGGCCGGCCCGTCCTGTTCATACACGGCAATTCATCCTGCAAGGAGGTTTTTCGCCATCAAATCGCTGCAGCCGGGTTCGGGGATCGCTACCGCTGCATTGCCATGGACCTGCCGGGTCACGGTGCTTCATCGGATGCCCTGGATCCGGCGAGAACCTATTGCATGACCGGTTACGCCGACTGCGCCCTGGAGCTGCTCTCGATTCTCGGCGCCGAGAACGCCGTTGTCGTCGGCTGGTCCCTGGGGGGACATATTGCCATCGAAATGGTCAACCAATCGGAGGGAATTTCCGCCTACATGATTTCCGGAACACCGCCGGTTGCCAAAGGCGAAGCGGCGCTGGCAGCCGGTTTCCTGCCGAGCGAGCATATGCACTTGGCCGGCCAGCAAGAGTTCAATGATGAAGAAGCCGATGCTTACGCCCACGCCACTTGCGGCATTAATGCGCCTTATGAACCGTTTCTGTTGGATGCCGTTAGGCGAACCGACGGGCGGGCCCGCAAGAATATGTTTGCGGCATTTAAAGCCGGCCTCGGATGCGATCAACAGCAACTCGTTCAGACAAATAAAACACCCTTGGCGGTCATCAACGGGGCGGAAGACGCTTTTGTCAATAACGACTTCGTCGCTTCAGTGGCTTACGCCAACCTGTGGGAGAATAAAGTTCACCTGCTGGACAAGATCGGCCATGCCCCATTTTGGGAGGCGCCGGATCAATTCAACCCGATCCTGGATCGCTTCCTCGAAGAAGTTGTCAGATCCTGATTGCGCAAAAGGTGCTCAATCAGGGGTTATTGGTTATTGGTTACTTGTTATTCGAATTGGGTAGTACCCTGTATCAAAATCGAATAATCGTTGAAAGATAAATGCGAGAACGGGCAAATACGCTGATGTCCGCCCGTTGTTTCCACCAACCCCTATGAAAGAAAGGAGCAGAAAAATGAAATCGGTTCAAAAGATAACGACGCGTTTGTTTCCGGTAAATTGGTATGCGGCTGTCCTGTTTTTACTGGCAGCATTAATTTTGGGTTTTGGTGTCGTCCCCTCGTTTGCGGCCGACAAAATCGTCAAAATCGGGGTGTTGGCCCCGATGACCGGGGGGTCGGCTGCCGATGGCGAGGAGATGGTCCGTGGCGCTCAACTGGCAGTGGACGAGATCAACAGTGCCGGGGGGGTTAACGGCTACAAATTCAAAATCGTCAAAGGCGACACCAAGGATCAGGTGCCGGATGCAGTCACCAGTGCCTTCAAGAAAATCACTTCCGACCCGGCGGTGGGATGCATGATTACCGGCTATGCCAGCCCCACCAATTTTGAAATCAACCTGATGGCTGAAATCAACATGCCGTATTTGATTTCGGCCAATTCGGCGCAGACTGTGGGTATCATCGGCAAGGCACCGGAAAAATATCCAACGGTATGGTCATTGACGCCATCCTACGAGGCCTATGAAACCGAATTGCCCAGGCTGCTGGAAATATGGGCCAAGGAAGGCAAAATCAAACTCACTAACCGCAAGGTTGCGATCGTCACCTCCGACAACCCCTACAGCAAAACCATATCCGAAGGACTGAAAAAAAGTTTCCCGACGCACGGCTGGACGGTGACGGTCGACGAAATGGTCCCGTTCGGTGAGGTGCATGATTGGCGCGCGATTATCAGCAAAATCCGCAAAGGCCCGCCGGACATGATCGTCAATACCGACTACCAGCCCGGCAACGAGGCGACCTTCGTCGATCAGTTCATGGAAGATCCAACCCCCTCCCAGATGTTTCTCCAATATGGACCCTCCGTCCCCGAATTTATCGAATTGACCCAGGACATGTCCACCGGGATTATGTACAACCTGCTGGGCGGGCCCATCATGGCGTCCAAGGAGGGACGGGATTTCGCGGAGAAATTCAAAAGTGAATACGGAATCGAATCCGGCCCCTACGGCCACATGCTCTACTGGGAGGTCATGATTTATGCCGACGCCCTTAAATTGGTCGGGGATCCGGCCAAAAAGCTTGAAATCGGCCAGGCCATCGGCAAGATGACGAAGAAGATCTCCTCCGGCACCGTGGCCTTTGACCCCAAAACGCATCTGGCGGTCCAGGGCGATGACTACATCCCCATCCAGTTCTTCCAGATCTGGGAGGGCAAACGGACTCAAATCTGGCCCCCACAGTACGCGACGGGCGATGTTAAATCTGCGCCGTGGGTCAAATAAGAGCCTGAGCTTTTCTCGAGACGAATCTCGGGTCGAGTGCTCCATCTTGGAAGCTTGGGCGAAATTTCTTGGTTTAGGTTTCAGGTGTCAGGTTTCGGGTGTCGGGGATACGACAGCGAACCGCAGAATATCGAACAAGAAATTTCGAATGATAAAGTGAGGAATCGCTGTGCTCAGTCATTTTGAAATAGTTATGATAGAATGCCTTACTTCGATATTCATCATTCCTTGCTCGATATTCGTTATTCACTTTTTGAAAATTTCTTTTGCAATTAGACCGACTCTTTGTTGGGCCGGCGGTTGGGCTGACACCTGATACCATCATTACCTTACAACATGTTGAATGATTAATACAAATTCTGACCTAAAACATAATCTACGGATGAGCACGTTGAACAGTTTTAGGCACTGCTTTCATCCTCTTGGATTGACCGTTTTGGACATTTGGTGATTCGAATTTGAGGTTTGTTTCGGATTTCGAAATTCGGGTTTCGTATTTTTTCAAGTTTCATTTTACTCTCATCGGATCGGTGGAACCTTTTCGGGTCCAACTCTGGATGCGGAGGTTCAATACCGGAAAAACGGGAGACATACGGATGGCTGACTTGCTGGTATGTGAAGGGTTGACCAAAACTTTCGGACGTCTGCTGGCGGTTGACGATGTATCGTTCAACATCACCGAGGGGCAGATCAAAGGCGTTGCCGGCCCCAACGGCGCCGGCAAGACCACCATTTTCAATATCATCACCGGTCTGCCTTATCATGCAACAGCGGGTAAAATAGTCTTCGCCGGGCGGGAAATCCAACACACTCCGCCCCATGCCATCTGCCATCTGGGCATTGCCAGGACCTTTCAAAAAGAGACGGTATTTGATACCTTGAGCGTTTTTGAAAACGTCCTGGTAGCTGCCGCCTATGGACGCACCGATCAAACCCGCCGCAACGGCGAAGATAAGGCGGCCGAAATTATCGAGTTCGTCGGGTTGCACGACCTGGGGTCTGAACAAGCCACGCACCTCACCCTTTTCGAAAAAAAGAAATTAATGCTGGCCCAGGCCCTGGCAACCAACCCGCGCCTGCTGCTGCTGGATGAACCCGCATCCGGATTGAACAACCCTGAAATGGAAGAATCCGCCGCGTTGTTCCGACGGATCAACGAACGGGGAGTATCCATCCTTTTGATCGAGCACAAATTGCCGCTGCTGCTGAGTTTGTCCGAGAGCGTCCTGATTCTCAACTATGGACAAAAACTGGTGGAAGGACCGCCGGAGGCGGTCATCAAAGACGACCGGGTCATCGAGGCCTACCTGGGCAAAAGGAGGTGAGCTTGCCTGCGAAAATACTGGAAGTCAAAGATTTGACCGCCGGGTATGGGGATGTGCAGGTCCTGCGTGACATCTGCATCAGCCTCTTCCCGGGTGAAAAGATCGGTATCTTCGGACCCAATGGCCACGGCAAAACCACCTTGCTGCGAACCATATCCGGTTTGGTCAACGCCTGGACCGGGGAGATTATCTACCGGCAGGCCAACATCGCGAATAGCCCGCCCCGCGCCATTGTCGGCCGGGGATTGATTCACGTCAGCCAGGGCAATACCCTGTTTCCCCGTATGACCGTCAAGGAAAATCTAATTCTATCGGCCTATCACAGGACCAACTGGCGGCAGCGAGGAAAGCGGATGACGCGTGTTTTTGAGATATTTCCCGCACTGGCTGAACGTCGCAGTCAGTTGGCATCGACCTTAAGCGGCGGCGAACGGCAAATGTTGGCCATCGGCATGGGGTTGATGGCCGGACTCGAGATATTGATGCTGGATGAGCCGAGCCTGGGCCTGGCGCCCGTTATGAAGGATGTCCTGGGCCGCGCGGTGGCCGAGATCACGTCCCAGGGCGTGACCCTGATCCTGGTGGAGCAGGATGTGGAGTTCATGCTGGAATTGACCGATCGCTTCTACCTGATTGAAGACGGACAGGTGGCATTGGAGGGCATCAACGACACCATCGATCATCAGGAAATTCTGGCCATGTATTTCGGCGCTTCGGCTTGATCCGCTAGTTTAGCCATGAGCAATTGGTCCTCTGGGCTTGGTCATCGTTATGGGCTCTAGCTATATTTTTGAATTGGAGTGATGGAGTACTTGAGTGTTGGAGTACTGGAGTGATGGAGTACTGGAGTGATGGAGTGATGGAGTGATGGAGTACTGGGGTGTTGGAGTGATGGAGTGATGGAGTACTGGAGTACTGGAGTGGTGGAGTACTCCATTCGTTTTAGCAAATTGAAGCGGGTCCCTACGAGCTTGTTTTCTTCACAGTTAAAAAGGTTGCGACCATGGAACTAATCGACCTGAAAACCATTATTATATCCGGATTGAGCCTCGGTTCGATGTACGCACTCATGGCCACGGGGCTGTCGATTGTTTGGGGTACCCTGCGGGTGTTCAATTTTGCACACGGCAGTCTGATGATGCTGGGGGCTTATATCGGCTGGACGGTCTGTCACTCACGGGGCCTCGGGTGGGGCATCTCTGCGGGGATTGTAGCCGCTATTGTAGCCCTTTTTGCCGTGGGCATTGCGATCTATCGACTCCTGGTCAAACCCTATATGGATAGAATCAATTTGGTTCTGATTGTCGTCATCACGACGCTGGCCGGATCGATTCTGTTTGAAAACTCGGCCCACCTCCTCTGGGGTCCGCGCATGAAACGATTTCCCAGGCTGATTCGGGGCAAGCTGGAATTTTTCGGAATCAATATCTCCGCCCAGGAAGCCATCATCATCCTGCTGGCTCCGGTCTTGCTGGTTTTGCTGGCTATGTTTCTGAAGAAGACCAGACTGGGCATGGCGGTTCGAGGGGTCGAACAGAACCGCGAAGCCTCATTGCTGATCGGGGTAAATGTTGAATGGATCTATGCTTTTACATTCGGCATATCGGCGGCCCTGGCGGCAATTGCGGGTGTGGTATTGGGCTCGGTGCGGTTTATCACGCCGACCATGGGAGCTGAGCCCTTGATGCGAGCCTTTATCGTGGTCATTCTGGGCGGACTGGGAAGCCTTTACGGCACAATGGCGGCAGCCTACATCGTCGGGCTGCTGGAAGCCGCCAGCATGCTGTATCTGGGGCTTTACGGCACACCTCCCATTCTATTTCTGACCATGGTGTTAGTATTGACATTTAAGCCAACCGGTCTTTTCGGGGTGGAGTAGGAATCCTACTAGGTTATAAGTTATTAGTTATTGGTTAATGGTTCAAATAGAACGAAATCTGGTTTTCGCTGTTTTTGACGATGACGGCGAGAAAAAACAGGTCCGCCGGCCTGCGGCGAGCCCAGTCGAGTCGTAGCGAATCACAAATCTTCAATTTTCAATTCCCCGAACTGGCGGGAATGGGATAGGATGATGGGAAATACGACCTCTGCATTTGGAAAATTTCCGCCTCAATTGATCGGCCTTGCCGCGCTCTTTGTGTTTCCGCTGGTCAATCCCAGCGACTATGTGCAGCATTTGGTGACCATTGCCATGCTTTACGGGGTTCTGGCTTCCAGCTGGGATTTAAGCATGGGCTACGGCGGAATATTCAATTTCGGTCACATGGCGCTTTTTGCCCTGGGCGGCTATGCCGCCGGTGTGTCCACGGTGCAATTCGGATTGTCTCCCTGGCTGGGCATCGTGGCAGGGGCAATGGCTGCGGTCATCGGGGCGGTTCTGGTGTCGCTGCCCGTTCTCAGGGTCAAGGGAATATATGTGTGCCTGGTGACGTTCGCCTTCGGTCAACTGTGCCACCACCTCATTTTAGGCCAGAGCAAGTATACCGGCGGATCCAACGGACTGGTTATGATTCCGCCCATAACCATCGGCAATTACTCGTTCGCCTCGAGTGACAAACTGGCCTATTACTACCTGGCCCTTGCCCTTCTGGTGGTATCCACCTATTTCTTGAGACGAATCGTCACGTCTCACTTCGGCCTGAGCATCGTCGCGCTGCGGGATTTTGAAGATCTGGCCATCAGCCGGGGGGTCGGTGTGGCACGTCAGCGTTTGCTGACCATGGCCGGCAGTGCCGTGTTCACGGGAGCGACCGGCGCGATATATGCCTACTATCTCAGCTCCGTATCGCCGGAGTTGTTTGGCTTCAGCTACCTCGCCACGGTGCTGAGCATGATTCTGCTAGGGGGCACGGCAACTATCTACGGCCCGATAGTCGGGGCTTTTTTCCTGACGTTCATCTCCGAGTTTTTGGTCAGTTTAGGACCCTGGCGTTTTGTCATTATTGCGTTATTGATGATCGTGACGATTTGGCGATTCCCCGACGGGCTGTTAAGCGGTCTTAAAATCCTGGCAGCAAGATTGGTCCCGGCCCCCCGGACCGGACAGGGGGCCGGATAGTTTTTTTTCTGCAACACTTGGCCCGCGGGAGCGTTTTTCTGAAGGTATGTTGTAAATAACTGAAGGTTGCAGGTGTCAGTGTTCAAGTGTTCGGCCGGCCTGCGACGAGCTCAGTCGAGTCGAGGCGGACCGCTGGCCGCAAGCGTCCAGTCAAATATAGAATGAAACTACTATTGCACTGAGACGCTACGATAGATTGTGGGAACGGTTTGCTTACCTGAGCTTGTCGAAGGTTCAACCGCGAATTACTTAATAGATTCCCTGAAGCCCAATTTGTCTCAACCTGTTATTCAGGGCTACCAGTGTAGTGGCGGGGTTTATCCCCGCCAAAAGCTTGGCGACTTTATTGATAAACTCGCTTAGCCGATTCGTTGGTGGAAAACGGCGTTGCCCGCCGTTTAGGCGGGGATAAACCCCGCCGCTACATTGTTGGTCAAGCCCATCGGCATTTGTAGTCTCATTCAAGGATTTGAAACCTTCGTTATCTTAACCTCGAAACCTCTTTTGAGACTTCAGGGATTTTCGAATGACGATTGATCGGTCTGCGGCGGATTCGATATTCGATAATTGCGTCTATGAAGTTACTCTTTATATTAAACTGGAGGCTTTCCAGGCCAGCGATGGCGTTGACATATATGTATGGTGTTAACTACAAAAAGGAGAAAAAATTATGCCGGAATCAAAAAATACAGACATGGATAAAGATTTAGCTGCAGCCATTTTGAAGGAAGTCGAAGATCATCAGGATCAAATTGTCTCCTTCCTTCAGGAGTTAATCGGTTTTGAAACTGAAAATCCCCGTTTGTGCAATACCGAACCCGGTGCCGAAGCCAAAATGCAAGAATACCTGGCGGACCGGTTGAAATCCGATGGCCTGGAAACAGACGTCTGGGACGTCTATCCCAAGCGACCCAACTTGGCCGCAACGCTCAAAGGTTCGGGAGGAGGAAGATCGCTGATGCTCAACGGTCATGTCGATGTCGTGCCGATCGGCGATAAATCCCAGTGGAAGTATGATCCCTGGGCAGGCCAGATCGCCGATGGAAAAGTCTGGGGGCGGGGTGCCGTGGACATGAAAGGTGGCATCGCCGCTATGATATGCGCTATGGAAGCCGTGCAGAGAGCCGGATTGAAACTCAAGGGCGATTTGACCGTTACAACGGTCATCGATGAAGAGACCGGTGGTGACGGCACCCGGGCCGCCCTGGATCGCGGGTACAAGGCCGATGCCGTGATCATACCGGAGCCGACCGATCTGAATATCCAATCGGTGGAGGGTGGGCTGGAATGGCTGCGGATGGTGGTTCGCGGTGTGGCCGGACATACTGCTTTTCGCTTCAAATCCGTTCATGCCGGCGGCCAGGGCAAAGCGATCAACGCCATTGAGAAAATGATGAAACTGCTCAACGCGGTCATGGAATTGGAACGTTATTGGGGCGTTCACAAGGTTCATCCCCAGATGCCAAAAGGGATCACCACCATCAATATCGGGGTCGTCCTGGGCGGAACCGGCGGCGGAACCGATGGAATGCCCAATGCCATCCACACACCGTCCACCTTCCCCGACTACTGTTCGACCTTGCTCAGTCTGAAGTATCTTCCCAATGAAAATACCGAGGATGTCAAAGCTGAATTCGAGGATTACATCTATCGCGTCGCCCAGGCTGACCCGTGGCTCAGGGATCATCCCCCTGAAATCGAGTGGGGCTTCGGCGGCGTCGCTTTTCCGCCGGTCGAGGTACTGCCGGACCATCCGTTGATCCAAACGGTCTCCAAAGCCCACGAGCAGATTGTCGGGCAGCCCCACTACCCGGGTTTCGAAGCGGTTACGGACATTGCCTGGTTTTCCGCCAAGGATATACCCGGCTTTATGTACGGACCCGGTCCGATTGGCACAGCTCATACGGATGACGAGTGCGTCGATATCGCCGAACTGATTGCCTGCACCAAAGTACTGGCACTGACCATTGCTGATTGGTGCGGATGGGAGTAACTGCTCTAAATCGCTGATTCAGTACCGCCATCGCCTTGGGCAAGCTTGAGTTTAGCCCGGTACTTTCGGCCGCTTTCCTCCCTGAATACATATTTGCGGGTGGTCTTGCCCGCTGTGAGGGTTTTGATATTGGCCGGGGTTAGTTTTTTTCCGTTAATCAGCTCCCATATCACAAAGCCACAGCCGCCATCCCGGGCCCGCCAGTTGGAACAGCCGTAGCCGCGATTGCCTTTGATGATCTCTCCGCCGCAAACGGGGCACAGGCCGAAATCATTGGAGGGTTCCGCAGGCTCCTTTGGATTATTGACCAAAGCGTCCGGCTGCGCCCCGGGTGATGGCTCCGGTCCGGAATTGTCGAACATGAATTGAACCTGCCAATTCCCGTTTTCGCGTACCAGTTTGAGGGAGGCGGAAAACCACTTCTTCTTTTTGGACACAAATCCCTTGTAAGGCCCAACCGGCATGCCGCGTAAAAGCATGCCTGCCGCTCCGGGAGAAATTCGCTTGCCGGCGATTTTCTTCCAAATGACAAACCGGCACCCGCCGTCGGCCTTTCTTTTCGCGGCACACTCATAGGCCTTGTAACCGTCAACGACATCCCGGCCGCACGCCGGACAACGCCCCACGGCTTCGCGTTGCACTGCGCTGGTTTTGCTCTCCAAGAATTCCCGAACCGCATCCCGGACGAAGTTTTCGATATCCCCAAGAAACGCGTCCACCGAGCCGTGGCCGGCCGAAATCCGCCCGAGCTCCATTTCCCACAGGGCCGTTTTTTCCGGAGAGGCCAGCGTTCCGGCAACCCGGAACTTTTTTAGGGTGTCGATCAAAAACATACCTTTTTTTGTTGCCAGCAGGGTCTTTTTTTCCCGGCGCACGTATTTTCGGGCAAGCAGGGTCTCGATAATCTGGGCCCGGGTCGCCTGGGTTCCCAGTCCGACATCCCCGCGGTATATTTTTTTGAGGTCCGCCTGGCTCACGTATCTTCCGGGATTGGTCATGTCTTTTAAAAGCAGCGCTTCGGTGTATTCAGGCGGCGGCAAGGTCTTTTTGTCCTCTATCATTCCGTCTACGACATCTCCCTCATCACCCTTCTCGAGCGGGGGCAGAGGCCGCTCAGGTGCGTCAGCCTTTTTTTTGCCGGATCCCGGCGTCAAAAGCGAGTGCCAGCCCGGTCGGATCGTCACTCGGCCCATGGTATGAAAGACAAAGCCTTCGCTGACTTCGGTCAGGATCTCCCGGACCTCGTAAATCCAGTCCGGATAAAAAGCCGCGCCGAACCGTTTCAATACCAGATCATATATTTTGCGCTCCCGATCGGAACTGTTCGCCGGCAGGGGCGCCAGGGGAATCAGGGCATGATGGTCGGTCAGCCGGGCATCATTGAACACCCGTTTGTTGCCGGCGCCCGTCAGTTTCGGATCAATGCCTGAAAAGACTTCCCGGTACGTTTTTGCCAGCCGCTGGATCAGCCCTTGTACCATGGCAATGTTTTTGGAACCCAGCACCCGGGAATCGGTTCTGGGATAGGACAGGCATTTTTTCTTTTCATACAGTCCCTGGGCGATCTCAAGGGTTTGTTTGGCGGAAAAGCCAAAGCGGATATTCGCATCCTGCTGCAGATCGGTCAGGGAATACAAAAGGGGCGGGGGTTGGCTTTTTTGGGTTCTTTTGGATGATGTCACTACGCCGCGCCGGTCTGCAATCCCGTCGAGAATATTGCGGGCGTCCTGGTGGGATGTTATCCTGCTTTTGCCGGCCCGGGTCCACAATCCCTGCCAGGTGCCTTTTTCCCCTCTGAACGTTGCCCTTACCAGCCAATAGGGTTTCGGCTTGAAGTTGTCACGCTCTGCCCTGCGCGCTGCCAGCAAGGCGAGAACCGCAGTCTGGACCCGCCCGATGCTGAACAGATCTTTCAACCGGATAGTCGCCGCCCGGGATCCGTTCATGCCCACCAGCCAATCGGCGATTTGCCGCGCCCGGCCGGCGTCCCACAACCGGTCGAACTCGGCGGCCGGCCTCAGGGCCTGCATGCCGTTTTTAACGACCGCCGGTGTCAAGGCCTGGCTGGTCCAGAACCGGTAGGTTTCCATCATTTTCGCGGGCCGGGAGGTCAACAGCACCGTTCGCGCGATCACTTCCCCTTCCCGTCCCGCATCGGTCGCCACGACAATCCGGTCAATGTCCTTTCCGTCCAACAACCGCCGGATGATATTGAGCTGCTTTTCCGTCTTTTTGATGGGTTTGTACCGGTAGGACTTCGGGATGATGGGCAGGTTGTCGAAACTCCACTTATTCAGGACCGGATTGTAGTCTTGGGGCTCATAGAGCTCCACCAGGTGCCCCACGGCCCAGGTAATGATATACCGGTCGTTTTCAATATACCCGTCTTTTTTGCCCCGGATGCCGAGTCCCCGGGCAAAATCCCTCGCCACCGAAGGCTTTTCTGTCAGAATAAGGGTTTTCAATATTATCCTGGACCTGTAAGCAGTTGGGTCAGACCCTAATTGAGCGCAATACGCTCAATTAGATGTTATTTGCTATTCGTTAGTCGTTATTCCGCCTCAGCGGAATCGCAGTTAGGATTGGCTGAGAATCACATATACATCTTTAAGTGCGTATGGAAATCAAATTGATATTATATTTCTATTCGGATCCGTATGCCAGAAAATAGCCTTTTCATTTCCAGAAAAGATAACTCATTCTAAATGTAAGTTACAAGATCTGTTTTAAAACCACCCCCCATGTTTGACCTGATCATGGTTGACGGCCCACGTATTCGATTTTACCTTCTAAATATTCTCCTATGAAACTACATTGGAATGACGAATGTCGAATGTCGATTGATCCGCCGAAGGCGGAGTGGATTCGCTTTGCTCAGTCGTTCTAAAATAGACAGGACACATTATTCGATGTTCGATGTTGGACGTTCGATGTTCGACGTTCATTAGTTTCTTTTTGTGATCAGACCGGCTGTCCTTTAGCCGGCCTGCGACGAGCTCAGCCGAATCGAGGCCGCCGCTCGTGTGAAACTACATAAAAAAACAAGGTTTCAGGTTTCAGGATATAACGCCTTACCTCCAAGCCAGCGAACATATTATATGAAGCAGCAAATTACAGAAGCGTAGGGCGGGCCACCGTGCCCGCCGAAATGAGGTCGGCACGGTGGCCGACCCTACGTTGTCATTTGAACGAAGTTTCTGATAATGATCAGACTGGCCGTTTTTTAGCCTGAGGCCGCCGCTCTCATGAACCAATTTTAAATCCACATCATTTTGGAGACAAGCGAAATGGCGACGATCTTATACATAGCCACGGCCATCGGATTGTTCATTGCAACCCAATCCAACGGTGAATGGAAAATCGTCGGGCATGCGCTGCAGGATAAAGCCTTGACCAGCGTTGCGGTATCCGACGGCGTCATCATCGCCGGCACCAGAGATGGTGCCTGGCGATCCTCTGATAACGGGAAAACCTGGCAGGAAAGCAACGACCGGCTTTCAATTCGGCACGTGCGCTGGATTGCAGGTACATCCCATTTATCGCAGACCTTCCTGATGGGCACGGAACCCGCCGGTATTTTTATGTCGAATGACGGCGGTAAAACCTGGAGCAGCAAACCGGAAATCGGCAAATTACGCGATATGCACGGCTGGTATCTGCCATACTCGCCCAAGGCGGGCTGTATTCGCGGATTTGCCATTGCAAAGCCGGATAGCCATCGCAGCCGTATGTACGCGGCCGCTGAGGTCGGTGGCGTGTTAATTTCTGATGATAGCGGTAAAACCTGGAATCTGGCGGAAGGCAGCGACGGCAACCCGGATTTTTATCGCGAGCTGGGGACCCTGGTTCATCCTGACGTCCATTCCATCACCGTTCACCCGAGTTCCCCGGATCTGGTCACCGCCGCAACCGGCGGAGGTCTCTACCGCTCCGCGGACGGCGGCCGCCGTTGGCAAAACATCTACGAATGCTATATTCGTGCGGTATGGGTTGACCCGGCCAATGCCCGGCACCTGATAGCAGGACCGGCCGATGGCGTTTCGAGAAAGGGGCGCATCGAGGAATCTTACGATGGCGGACAGACCTGGCAAATTGCTTCTGACGGCCTGCCGCCGGTACCGTGGGCGCGGCAAATGGTTGAGCGCTTTGTTCAAGCCGATACTGATATATTTGCTATTATGTCTAGTGGTGAGCTCTGGCGCAGGGGCTTAAAAGATTCCCAATGGCACCGTGTATTACCAAAAATAAATCAAATAGAAGCCCTGGCCGTCGCGAAATGATTTTTCGCCCCCATTTCAATTCGTTCATTGGAGCCAATGAAAAGCTCATTAATTGACTTTTCTGTCCTCTAAGTGCCGGGGCGCAGCTCGGAAACGGAGAGTGAAGACAGGTCATCTGCCCTCTGCGTGCCGCGGCGTCTTGTGGGGTCGTAGCCCGAAGGGCGAAGCCCCAAGCTCGAAGAGCGAAGACGGGTCCTCTGACATCTGTCTTCTGTCATCTGTCTTCTGTCATCTGTCTTCTGTCATTGGACATCTGCCCTCTGCGTGCCGCGGCGTCTTGTGGGGTCGTAGCCCGAAGGGCGAAGCCCCAAGCTCGAAGAGCGAAGACGGGTCCTCTGACAACTAATTCGAAAACCTGAATGATCCGATGCGTTGAGGAACTTCACGTTTTCATCAAATCTAAAAATTTCTCTTCTTCCCCTTCAATCATTTGATAACAAAATTCTTTCTCATCGGGGAAGGTTCCATCCTTGACTTCGGTCACATATTCTTTCATGGCGTCAGTGATAACCTGAGCAACGTTGGCATATTTTTTTACAAATTTGGGGGTAAAGGCCTGGAATTGGCCGATCATATCGCTAACGATCAGAAGCTGGCCGTCGCAATGCGGGCCGGCACCGATGGAAAGCACCGGAATTTCAAGAGTCTCCCAGATATAGCGGGTGACCTCGGGCGGAACAGCCTCAACCAACAACATTCTCGCACCAGCCTCCTGCACGGCCAGGGCATCTTCAACCACTAACCTGGCGGCAGCTGCCGTACGTCCCTGGGCCTTGTGCCCACCCAACTGACCGGAACTTTGCGGCGTCAGGCCAATGTGGCCGATCACGGTAATACCGGCATCGGTTATCGCCTTGATGCGATTGGTTATGCGCACCCCCCCTTCCAATTTGATAGCGTCGACATCGGCCTCCTTCAGAAATCGTCCGGCTTCCATCACGGACTGTTCATCACTGGCTTGATAGCTCATAAAAGGCATGTCACCCACCACATACGTTTGTGGAGCACCCCGGCGCACGGCCTCACAATGCACGATACACTGATCCATCGTTACCGGTACCGTGCTGTTGTACCCATAAACGCACATGCCCAGTGAATCACCGACTAAAATCATTTCAATGCCCGCGGATTCAGCAAATTGGGCCGTCGGAAAGTCATAACTGGTGAGCCATGCGATCTTTTCCCCGGCCGTCTTCATTTGATACAGATCAAAAATAGTTTTTCGTTTTTTCATTTTTTATCCTCCTATTTCAGAATTTTTCGGGCAATTTCAATGATTCACAAACAAACATAGAGATGGGTTGGCCATGCCGCGTTCGAGTTTACTGAGATATGTGGCCGAAAGGTTGACCTTGGAACCGAGTTCTTTCAAACTCATGGCCTCGGCTTTACGAGCTTTTCTGATGTTGAGCTTTAATTCCAATGATCTCCTCTTAATTTAAATGATTCCTAACAATCGCTTTTTGTCCTGTCAATATAAAATGTTCTATCAGTTCAATTAGTTGCGTCATAGTACGATATAGACACTAAACTGTCTTCATAGTTAAATTTAATTTGAGTTCTTTCCGTATTATTATTCAAATTAGATTAAAAAAAGACGATTACCTGAAAATCGATTGCTGATACCGATAGGAAGGAAAATGCAAAAATTTTTCGCTCAACCACTCGTTAGATTCGGCCTTCAGAAAAAGTTCACCATAGCCGATGAAATCGCCGGAGCCCAGTCGATAGGCGATAAATTGAGTGGTTGAGATTGAATTAATCAGAATCTGGTGGCGAGTTATTTACGCGAATTCATACCTTCGAAAATTTTAGTCGCGGGTTCCGGCAGCACGTTGTAAAGGACTGAAGGTTTCAGGCGTCAGGTTTCAAGCTTAAGCGATTATACGGCCTGACTCTTGTAACCTCCTATGAAACTACAAAAAATGACGAATGAAAAATGAATAATGACGAATGATGGAATCGCTTCGCTCTGTCTTTTAAAAATAGACAGAATACATTATTCGATGTTCGATGTTGGACGTTCGATGTTCGACGTTCATTAGTTTCTTT
>Ga0209367_1003272_pt1 | contig 21964 bp, 19 predicted proteins | sample WorMetLIZISLAND2_FD_187412 | JGI IMG/M metagenome (GOLD analysis project Ga0209367, IMG submission 187412) | Marine gutless worms symbiont microbial communities from Max Planck institute for Marine Microbiology, Germany - Olavius geniculatus... ... | reverse complement strand
CTATAGGCTCGCACTCCGTGCTTGCCATGGCCCCCCCTTTGCCAAATCCTAAATATGCCACTAATCTACAACAAAATTTTGTTTAATATATTTACTGAATATTTTTCAAGTATTTAGAATGGCTGGTCTTGTAAGGGCCAGTCTGGAATTCAACATGTGATAATATCGCCCCCAAAACCATTTTTGTCATTTTCGAGTTTTGACTCATATCGCCCTTACATAGCTTTGTAACTGTTAACGTTTTTACTCTCGTTGTTATTAACAGTGTTATGAACAATGTTGACATTGATGAAACCTCTTGACCATTAACTTTCCAAGAATATGCAATAGAGTGTATACCTCTTCTGCAGATTATCATGTTGGCACATCCCTTACTGCACCGAAATTTTCATTAAAAATTTTTGTTTCTGGATCCAGGAACCATTGATCCTAAGCCAGACTGACACCAAAATCTGACTGGCTGGTCCTTTCATTGAAATTGAAATGCTTCTGCTTAAGGAAACTAATTGCGTGAAGCAATACACGACATGTGTTCTGTAATGGCTTACAAGTTACAAAAAGTGTTCATGGCTCCAAAGAGCTTACATCATTGTATGGAAGACAAGAACTCAGTGTGTTTATGGTGAGCAAGATTTTATTGGAAATAAGTTCTAAAATCATGCTCTGGAATGCTGCCTTCCAAGTGGCAGCAGTTACAGAACAGGCAAAACTTCTACTAACCTTTACTAACCAGACAGTCCAGCATGAAGCAGCATACAACACAAACGATTACTGAATCACTACATTTAGGAGCTCGTGAATCACAATTCACATTTCTGAAAACTTACACATCACGCTTAGTGATCTTCACCGGTTTTAACAGCAGCAATACAGTGTCTCAAAAAATGTCGCCCTTTTTTAGTCTTGCGATATCTCAGTCCTGTGTTATTTGATTTTGCCAACTCTTGGCAGAAACATACCCCAAGAAATTTGAAAGAAATGCATGAACACAGCCCACCACATCTTGTTTTATATATTCTTGCTGTACTTTGTTTAAACTGGTATAAGTTTTATGGCATACAGCACAGCGTTAAATGCCGAGTTTCGCATGGAAGTCCAGTTGTCACATTTGGGACTATCAAGTAATGCTGGCATTAATACTAAAGGTCATATTATCAAGTGTCAACCATCAGTCGCTCATATTCGACATTGCTGACCTAAAGCAGCACCTGATTGCTGCATAGCATCGACAGCAACGTGTCACTGACAAGACAATCGACCAGAGGCATGGACGGCTGTGTGGCTCAATTAGAGCTGTTGAGCGGCACTTAGAACATTCGCTTGGATAATGTGAAGTCTTTTTATCTACTACTGTTAACACACATGATGGCTTATGATGTGGCTGTTATACTTTTTATGTGGAAACTTCATATTCAACACTGTACTGTATGCCGTAACAATTGCTAATTTTACAAGGTACAGTACGAACATATAAAATTAGATACATACGTACATAAGTCATTTAAAGTGGCCCAATGTTCCCAAAAACTGCTGAAACACTGTGGGAAACTGATATGAAACCGTAGGAAAAATAATTTAGTTGGGAGGAAAGGAAATTTTCAACAAATGCGACTTCAGATGGTTACAGAAGACAGGCAGTGTGGGAGCAGATGTGACGTCATTCGGCAGAGTGTTCCAGAGTGTCGACTGCTGGTGACCGGGAAGGCAAGGTCGCCCATGGTCATCAGTGGTGGGCATGTACATTTCTGTGGTATGGTTGGCATTCGACAAAGTTATCACAAATTATATAAAAAGAGCAACATTTTTGTAGACATAGTGTGGTATCTCAGTTGAGTCACACTGACATCACACTTATCAAATGGACCACTGTTGTGGCAACCAGAATAAAGGCAGGTGCATCTGGATATTTTTTTAAACAAAACACAAGCAGCAGATCTACATCAGCCAATAAAAATGAAACACACAAAAAACCTAGAAAGCCCAAGCTTTTACACAAAATAAACAGTCATGTCGAAATTCTTCGTAACTCCAATCCTGCAACTGGGATGAATATTGAGGGCACAATGACAAAACATCATATCTACAGTTATCTGGCAAAACATCCTAACTACAAACTACAATGTTCTTCAAAAATGCCATTTAGATGCTTATGTCCTTAGAAAATGAATAGAGCAAGAAAATGTCTTATTTATCAACAAACAAACATTGAAAATGCTATCAACAAATACATCATATAGAAAGTTTTCAATTTTCTTGAAATATCCTTGACAACATATATTCTGCATATCCACTCATCTGGCAGTGTTGATACTTTTAAATCCCGTCTTAAATCTCACCTTTCATTTTTGCTTATCATGCCTAGTCACCCATATGCCAGCGCCTCAGATTCAATTATCAATTACTGGCACTATAGTATGTTATTGGTCGACTGATGAAATGTTCTGCCATTCTACCCTCGATACATCAGTTACGTGTATATGAAAATGTAACCGATCACTTTTAAGACAGCCTATAACCAATATGCAAGACTTCCTTTATCTGGCAGACAAAGGACCTGCAAACCTGCACTCCCAAGATACAGATAATCAATATAAATATGCTATGCACTGGTATGTATATAACTTGTGCAATACAATTGTAATAATGCACTCTCTGCACAAACAATGGCATCACAATATGTCAGTTTCAAGTTGAAATGGGCTCCATCAATGCAAGCTAGGTGAAATACACTAACAAACAATGCAAAATTAGTAACACAAACAAAATACCGCCATCATCTTACGTTTTTATGCGAGTGAATGGAACTAAGGAAAACGTTTAGTTTAGACCCCTAGGCAATCAGGCGAATAAGGCAGAATATCACACAAGAAAGCTCTGAAACAAATGATCATATATAAATGCCAGCCCCCGCAATAAGAATTACTCTGCCAAATTTTGTAGGAATCTTGTACGTGCCAATGTTGCGTAAAAATTTATAGCATGTTGCAGAGAAAACCTCTACAGATATGTGTATCCTTTAATCACAATCTAACGAAATTTGCCCACAACCCTCATACGCATACAGAATAAATCATCTGCAAATCTTAACAGTCATTAACCCAATGTGAACAAACTTTTCACAGCAACAGAATTAAATAAACAACAAACACAGACAAGAATAATACTGATCCCACTGCATCATGTAGATGCGCATGCATATACGAGGGGCTTTTAAAAAAGTTCGAAAGATCCACATAGTTTACAAGAGATACGCATCATATTTTGCTGCTTTTTAACATACTTTTACACAACTAAAATGCACATAGTCCAGTGTCTCCCCAATGCTTGGATTATGTTCTACAGGGTGCAGCAAAAAAGTAGCCCCCCAAAGTTTTTCGCTGTTTTCCCAGCAACCGTTTAGCATTTTAACCTGGAATTTTAGAGATTTATTTACTAAATTGCTATGTGGCTAAATGCCAAACAAAATTTGATTCCATTGAAAAATAACAAAGTTATAGATATTTAATGTGACTGCCTACCGATTTTTCAGCATGAAAAATGTTCAAGCTACAACACCAGTTCAAGAACATCGTTCAAACAAGTCAAACAACACAGTTAACTAATGATCAGATGCCAAAATTCCATTGTCACTCTGAATGTTCGAAGTGTCCACTCCAACACAACAGCCTTCAGTTGCTTAATTCGAGAAGTCTTTCACAGTCTTGTCGATCGGTATGCTCCAGATAACCTGAAGTGATTCCTTGAGTTCAGCGATTGTTTTCAGCTTTGTTTTAAGCTTGCGATAAGCCTCCAACATTGCACACCACACATGATAGTCCACTGGGTTTGTATTCAGCGAATTTGGAGGCCATTTGTCTTTTGTGCTGAAATCTGGACAGTTGGCCCGCAGCCAGTTCCGTGCGCTGCGCACTGTGTGTGCTGTCCTGCTGGAAGATGAATCCGGTGGGCAGCCGGTGATTGCTTTAAAAGAACAATAATTTAGTGATAATTTATAAACAAAATAAATTACTGTTTGTGAAAGCGACACTGTGATATCATCAGCAGTAACGTGGTAACAGGTCTTTTAGAATTAAATAACATTTTTAGCTTAAACATTTTTAATGCTGAAAAATCGGTAGGCGGTCATGTTCAGAAGTCTATGATTTCATTGTTTTTCAACAGAATCATATTTCACTTTGCAGTTAGATGTAGAACGTTTCCATAAATAAACTTGTAAAATTTCAAGTTAAAATTCCAGGCGGTTGCCGAGAAAACGGCAAAAAACTTTAGGGGGCTACTTTTTTGCCGCACACTGTAGAATAACTTCACGTAGGTCTTCCAGCCAGCAATTTACCACGTAGACTACATCCTTGTCATCAGCGATATTGCAGTGGTTGATGGTATTCACCAGTAACACAGTGTTATATATACTACAAACTTGCCGCATGGCCCTTGTAATCTGCATGGCAAATTGTTGGTCAAAAGACCAAGATCAACATTTTTTCTACAGTGGAATTTGAGCTTTAATAAAACGCTGGACCAAATGTGTTCCAGTCGCAAAAGACTATATTAAAAAGTGGCAAAACAAGATATGAATAACTTTTGCCTAACTGCATCGATCTACAAACTTTCTGAATCGCCCTCATAAACTGCCATGTTCAGTCACTTATCAGACTGTGGAACGTAAGATGAAATATATCTGGTGTTTTAAGGACCGTGAGCTGTGGGAGATGACTAACTATGGAGTGGAGCTGATGGACAGATACTACAAATCAACAGTTGGAAGCGCAGTCTCTGGAGCAGGAATGAGAGTATGCTCACAGACATGGAGACCGGTCTTCATTGCAGGCATTGGATGGGTGACTGCCAGTGCACCATTCAGCTGCAACCTGCAACAAATAGTCAAAGGTAAAAAAAGGTAAAGGTTGTCAATTTGTATAGCGCATCATCCTGTATGCACACCTCTAATGCGCTTTTCGTCACTAACCAGAGCCGCCGATCGCACAGCCGCCGGGTGCAGCCTGCAAACACAGGCTTGCGCACCGGCCGGCCAGGCAGCCCAGTCAGCTGTACAAAGGTCCCCACCTTCCATAACCCATATAATGGGTTACTACTCATTTAACCGACCCCGGAGAAATGGCAGGCTGAAATGGCCTTGTTGGTTGAGAGACAGCGGACGCCGTACCCACAAAGTGGTCAAGCAGCCATCCATCAGTCTAGCACAGGATAAGGAAAGTCCCTCAGCCAGGACCGACGTTCTAACCACTATGCTACGCCACTAACGATCCTGACAGCCGGCATTACGGGTTTTGTTCATCCACCTGAACATTCAACTGTTATATTTTGGCTTCAAACTCCAGAACACAAAACATGCAGAAAATAAACCTATGATAATCTTTATTAAAGTAATCAACAGATACACCACTGTTAAAAACAATGTGCAACAATTGACGAGCTAAAAAACAACTAAAACAGTCCTTGTGCAATACACGATGGAATAAAATGGACTTATCAATATTGTTGCCTTTAGAGGGAAGTTCGTAGTTATGTGGATGGGGATGCGTGCGATATGGTGGTATGATGTGAATGCTCCTTAAAGCAGAAGTAAAAGGTATGCCAATTTTTGGTTCAAAACAATGCATTTCATTATAGGCATATATTAGCCCTGCATTAGAAAGTGGTTTTCTGCCCTTATCACCAAAGCCATACATGCAACCACTGAAGACAGTCACACAATAAGGCCATAGATCAAGTGGTCACGCAGCAATGCAAGTGCTGAGTATCAGCGCCAAGGCCCAACAGCACTGGTAAATGAACAAAAAATTTGAGCTAATGCTCACGAGTCGCGCAAAAGCCTATAGCAGTTCCTGTTCGCAAACTGTCAATTTGTCTCCAGCCATTTCGTCGCAGTTCATTCTTGGAGTGTGCGCTGCAGTCAAAGATTGCAAAAATTAATAAAAAAACCCTTATTTTGGAAGTGTAGGGTCTTTCAAAGTCATCAATGTTGACTGAAAAGCTCGTCACCAGTGCTTGTTGTGATAAGCAGCATGTCCATGCGTATCTGCAACTGTTTTCAAAAAAGATTGGCCAACAACGATAAAATAACTTTTACTGGGGTACTGCTCTTTGATGCCCTCGTGTGCAGGTTTCCTTGAACCTAGAAAATTTAGACTTAGACCGTCGAAAGCTACGTTCAATGTTGAAAATTTCACACACAGCTTCTCCATGTCTATCTCGGTGCAATTCGCTCTTGAAATGTGTCGTGCAGCCAAAAATCGCCAAAAAATCCACAAAAAAACCCTAATTTGGTGTTCAAGGTCATCCGAGGTCACTGAATTTGGTGGGAATCGAGAGCCAGTGTACGACTTCCTATTAGTGACTAATGGTAACCTAGGCCCTATCTCACACCGTTATTGAGATACAGCGATTTATTGGCCAAAAATCACAAATTTTTCCTACCCCCTCTCATTTAGCACTGTCGTTCGTGATGACCACCTCCGAATTTATGGAAAAGCTTTACAGTTCCTGAAACTAGAGTCTTCCAGGCAGCTGACAGTGAAGATTTGGTGATCCTAGCTTGCACCGTTTTTGACTGATCCACCCGTGTGATGGACAGAATTGCAATGGCTAACACACGCTAAAGCAGTCTAGCTGCTTTTGCGCATAAAAATTAGGACTGGAACTGATTAAAAACGTTTTAACTGATTGATCTCTAGAAAAAATTGATGAAAATTAATCATTTCAATTAATTTTCGCAGTCAATCAGAAGACCAAAAACTGCAAAATTCAACTTTTGGTTGGTGTTATCTATCGCAAACTAAAGCAAAAGTGGTGATGATGATGCAGTCCACAAACTGTATTGAAAACTGACAAGTGCAGACTGTTAAACGAACATCATCCAAGTACAAATCTTGTTCACAATATCATGTCCCAAGTGAAAGTAGCACCTGTCATTGCTGTCCACTGTACCGGTAAATTACAATCGACTGAAAATGTGCAGACTAGTGACAATTAACTGTGAATTTCTGCAGCCATAAAATAAGCTACTCTCATACATAGGCAAGTACGGGTGCTTTATAATACACACAGTATTTGCGCCGGTGCATAATAATAATCTGATATGAAGCAAAAAGCATTACGGACAAGACGGAAACCTACCAGTCGTGCTCTGAGAGGAAGTAGTAGCACTGGGGTTTTGGCATCCCATTGAAGCACGATGCTGCAGCCATTGTATAGGCTCCCATGTCGTGGAAGATTATCCACTCGCCAATATCCAGCTCCGGCAGCAGGCATTCGTTGACAATACAGTCCAGTCCATCACACGTTGGGCCCCAGATGCTACAAGTGTAGTGACGATCATCGGCCATCAGCTCCACCTACCAACAAGTTAGTACATAAGCTGAATAAAGAACGAAACCTGGATTTCTCCAAAATAAAATATTAAGAATGTCAGATAATTAATCAAGTAACTGGAGCTATGAATCACCAGTTTCCGAGGCTGAAAAAGGACAAGTCATTGCTTTGCAAAGCTCACTTCTAACTGCTATATTTCCACGATACACGCATTATCTTTTGTGTCTGTGCACTATATAAATTTATAGTGTATTGTACTATTGTAGAAACTACATCCACTGTTCACAGACAATATAAACCCATAAACCCAAGACTCTGGCATTTTCTACGTCCGAAATCTCTAGCCAAACCCAAGTTACACTGCGTAGAACAAATTCACAGCTACTGGCATCAAGTGCAGACCACAAGAAACATGGAAACAATTCAGTTATACACCACATTGCCCACAGCTCTCTGCAGACATAGCACTGCAGACACTGTGTACCATAGCCAAAATATCTAGTCAAATGAACATGTTACGTGTGAAAGAGCCAGAGACAATAGAAAGAGACTACAGCTAACAAATGGCATGCCAAAGTAAATAAGCTTAACTACATAGTACAGTACGCATTTTGATTTTCATTGTGACTGTGTTTTATCTGTTATATTTTATGTATTGTCACTGCTTTAACCAAGCACATTGCTGTAACCAACTTCAATCTAGCTCTTATGCTAAGATATATTTCAGTAAGCTTGACCTGGTTTGTCAACAAATGAGATCAAAGCAGAGGAATTCAGGCAAACATTAGAATGCAGTGATTTAAAACAGCAGACAACGTAAACGGTACATACATCGAGTAAAGATGCTTCAACAGTGACGTGGTCATACAGGATGCAGTTGAAAGATCCGTAGACCCCGTCATTGACATAGTACATGTGCATCGGATCAGCTACATCTGCCTCCGCATCGTCTGTGAACCACAGCAACCAATGTGAACTGTCACCAAACCTACTTACATCAATGGTGCACATAACCTCAATGACTGACTATACATGTGTAGACAAACATCCAATGACCATTTCCTCCAGTTTGAAGTTCAAGCAAAAGAACTTAAGTTACTTTCTTCACTGATTAGAAGCAAGGCCCTGCAGTTGCACATAAGACCATGGAAATGCAATTCCAGAACCTCACCACGCATCTAATACTAGGGTTAGAACGATACCAGCATTGAGGTATTGGGTACTGCCCAATATTGGCTAGTACTGGGTACGGGGCAATACTTTTCTGGGCTGTGGTATCCAACACCAATGACTAAGTCGTGCAGTCCACAAAGTTCTTCATAAGTAAAAACTGGCAGGAAACTATTTTAATTTTTTGGTATTTTAGTAAGTAAGTGTATGCCAGTTCTGCACGTTGTTATCTCGAAGCTCTATTGAATTCATCAACTAACCGGGATTTTTATTTCCCGGGACTTTCCAGGAGGCATCGGAACCCTGTGTAAGCTATATAATCAGTTGATCAGTGAACAGTCACACACGTCCGTCCCCTCGTAGCCAACCACTGTACTCTCTATAGTTAGCACAACGCACTTCTCATGTCTAGCTCAAGCAGAAAACGTGGCAGGAAGCTGACACTGGTATTGGTATTGGGTATTGGTATCAGCAGGACCCAATAATATTGGGCAATATTGGGTACTGAGTAGCTTTTTTGGTATCGTTCTAACCCCATCTAATACTACATGAAAACAAGGTCAAGAAACATAAGTCTTCTGTGCTTTGAGAGTGCAGGAATAGTCCAGACAAACAGCATCGTCCAATCTGAGAATTCATGCGGTTCGTTGATGAATGTAGATTGAAGAACAGTGCCAAGTGGTGGGCAACCTATGGTCTAAAACTAGCAAGTTAATAATTCTAATGCAAAAAGTTAACGCTCATCGTACCACCTGTTGGACGACAGAAGACAGGAGTCTGGCCAGTGTGTTGATAACTGGGGATGCTGATTTATAGCGGAGAATTTTCTTAAAATATGCAGAACTTCTGAGGCAAAATATGCGGGAAAATGTGAGGAATTTGGTGAAATATGCAGCGCATACATGCAGCATATATGCTGCATTTTCCGCATATTTCTGGCAAGTGCAACTTTGAGTGACCAAGAATGATAACCATGATCATTATTAGGCCTATTCTGCACAGTTTTGACATTTTTGACGTAAATTTATTCAACATCTAATTGGAAATACCCAGTAATTGGCTTCCGCCAAAAATATATAATGGTCTTAAGACAACGTTGTACAAGGAAAATGCTAAAAATGCGATCGCATATGCAGAAATATGCAAATTTTTGCATATATGCGACATAATTCTTGCATGTGCCATTTTGAAAATGCCATTATATGCGTAAAAAATATGCGATATGCGAGTTTTGGCGAAATATGCGACCGCATATTCGCATACAACCGGCATCCTGAGATAACTAGCCAACAAACACATATAGCAGCTATTTACCTGGACTAGATGAAGTTGAATCAGAAGAAGTGACGGTCCGTTTAGCAATTATGTTAACAGCCAGAGTGAATGCCGAAGCAGCGAAATAGCGGCCGGGTTCAGCAATGATGCGCACTCCCATCTGCTCTGGAAAGTACTGGTCCAGTGTCGGTCGCAGCACAGACACAATCTGCATACGCAAATGAGAAAAACAAGAGTGCATCTTAACAAGCATTCAACATTAATGCAACTAGTAAGCATAAAGTAAAAGTGATGAATAAATGAAATATGGGGCAAACAGCTAGCACCTATAGTGAAACAAACAAACTGCATCAAAACAGCAACTGCAGTCTTCATTTGAGGACATGGATAACCACGGAAAACGGCAGTTACTCAACCAATTAATAACTGCAAACTAACAAATCATTAACTAACATGGATTCAGAGAGCACAAACCTCCGCCACCTAGTGAATAATATTAAAATACTGCTCACTATTCAGTGCACCGAATATGCATTATGTGGTGAAAACTAGAGCAAGTGGGACATGAGTCCTTAGATTTTTACCCAAAATGACCGTCATATTTGTTTTTGAAACCCAAATGATTGCAAAATTTCACTGCAGTACTAACTTTTTCAGCAATATCACAAACAGGTAGATAGACATAAAATGACCTCATACGTTCACCAGAAGCAACTACAATAACAGTATCGTGGCAGTCAGTTATAGACGGCATATGCCAGTCACCTCCTCAAAAGACGGCTTAGCTGAAGCCTGGCCAGGAAAGCCTCCACCGATATCCAGCAGGTTGAAATGAAATCCGACCATCTCCGCCATATCAAACACTGCCCGCGCACATATCACAGCGGCTGAGAAGGCAGCAGCATCGTAGCAGCCGCTGCCAACATGGAAGCTGCAGAAAACAAACAAGATAACAGTACAGCACAGCACAGCACAGTACATCGATAAATGAACTCATCACCTATACGGGACATCAACGTTTGCTCTCTGACTACATCATCATCATCATCATTTCTGGCAAGCACCACTAAGAGTGCGTAGCACCGAATGTAGACATCAATCTCCAGAGTGGACGGTTCTGGGCCAAGTCAACTGCATCGTCCATATTGAGGTCGCTGGATTTCAGATCCTGCTGAATGGTTTTCATCCATATAATACAAGGACGTCCCAGTGGTCTCGTCCAGTTTCCTGTGGGGGAAGCTGTTAAGATCTGTTTTGCATCTGTTTCATCAGGCATTCGTGCAATGTGTCCGAACAGGGACAGGCGCCTTGACTGGACTATGGCTGAGAGATGGGGTTGCTTAGTTAACCTTCTGACTTTGTCGTTGCACACATGCTGGTGCCAATTGATTCCTATCAGCATTCTCAGACACCACTGATCAAGTGCGTCGATCTTGCGCACATCATTCTTAGTAACTGCCCAACACTCAGAACCGACTACATGCATACTTCAAAATGTTAGTACTGCATAAACTCAATCAGAACATCAAACACCACTTCAATAACTGATTACATACGGCACTCTGATGTTGGCTGCATCACAGGAATGGTATGGGGCTGGCAAAAAGTCCTGCTTGAGCATTTCAAATTTAAACTGACCTATGCAGGACTTGATCTAGCTCAAAGCAGATAAAATCTGTGGGTTTTACCAGGAAAACCCATCTCAAACTTCATCCAGTTTTAGTTCCTCGTTATTGATGACATTATTTGCAGGGATTTGGATATTTACTTGATGTAAACAGTACCTAGCATTGTTCAATTTAATAATTTGAAACCCACAAGAAATCTAAAATGCATCAAGATGGGGTTTTAAAAAACCGAAGTTTAACCCAACAAACCCAATAAACAAATTGGCTATTTCAAAATGTAGCTTTTAAACCCCGGAACAAGCCAGCAACTCCAGAAAGAGCAGCGAATACCAGAACATAGCAACACAATACATGAATGGCAGTCTTAGCATCTGACCTCACACCAACAACGTCGAGATCCAATTCTTTCGCGACCTTTAACAGATGAGGCACCTGCTTAGGATGGCAACCAAACTTCATGCCCAGCGGAACGATGCATTTATCATTCACTGGTGGCAGGATACGCACAACTAATCTGCTCAATACAATACAACACATCACACGAATAAAGGCGTCAATTTGTATAGTGCATCTCGCGTACAATGCCTCTAATGCGCTTTTCATCACTAACCCGAGCGCCAGCTGCACGGCCACCACGTGCAGCCTGCAGACACAGGCTAACGCAGCGGCCAGCTAGGCAGCCCCAGTCAGCTGCTCATTTTACCGTCCCACAGAGCGTAGAAGGCTGAGTCGACCTAGCTGGCACGCTTCGCATCGAGATGGTTTATCCGCCCGCAGGCAGTCACCCATCGCAGTACTAACCAGGCCCGGCACAGAGTAACTTTGTTTCAGCCGAAACGCGTTACCAACTACGCCACGCTACCAACCATACCCAGGTAATGTTCGATATTTAACAAGCGGCTGAGGCAGTTTTCCCAAAAAGTTAGTGTAAATCTCTTCAGACCATGTATCATGCAAAATAAAAATGCTGCAAAAATGTTGCGAAACATATTTAGCATACCCGAAAGTTGGGCGTAAAGAAAGCATTTTGCCATAAAATTCACACATAACCACCACAAATCTGTGAATTTCACTGACATTCACTCTGAATTCAGTGCCAGTAGATGTAACTCATGAAAATTGGCTACCTCTGTGTAACTTAAAAAACATTAAGCCACTGTCCACTTGTTGCACAAGAATATGCAAGAAATCTGAGCTAATGCTCATGAGATGCACGAGAGCCTGTGACAGTTCCTGGTCGTCTCGGTTGATGTCCATCTATTTCGTCACAATTCGCTCCTCTGCAGCTGAAAATCGCAAAAAAATCACTAAAACCCCTATTTTGAGGGTTCGAGGTCATTCAAGGTCATCAATACTGACACCGCTAAAAAGCACGCCACCAGTACTTGTTATGATAAGCAGCATGTATGTGCCTATCTGCAAGCGTTTTCATGCTAAACAAGACAATAGTGGAAAAATAACTACTTTTTATCGGGTTACTCCTCCTGACACCCGCATGCATGCACAGGCCTCGTTAAACATAGGGGGTTGGGACTTGGACTACTAAAATCTACACTCAATGCTGAAAATTTCATATGCAAGTTGTATTGGTCTGTCTCCAGCCATTTCAGCGCAATTCACTGTTGAAATGTGTGTCACAGCCCAAAATCGCAAAAAAAATTCACTAAAACCCCCAATTTGGAGGATTCAAGGTCATTCAAGTCATCGATGTTGACACCTCTAAGAAGCTCACTGTTAGTGCTCGTTATGATAAGCAGCATGTGTGAGCCTACCTGCAACCATTTTCACGCTAGACAAGCTAATAGCGACGAAATAACATCTTTAGAGGAAATGCCCCTCTTTCTCTTTCGTTCGATGGGACCCCCTGACCCAGCGGCATGAAATTTTGTCACACAATACTAGAGACTCTAAGGTATTATATGGTGAAAACCTGACGTCTCTATCTCACCTGGTCTTGAAACGGTATCAGGACATGAGACCCAGACAGATGGACAGACAGACAAAATTACTGTAGCTAACACGTGCTATAGCTATGATAGCTCTCGCGTGTAAAAATGCTAAGAAACAACCCATTACTTCCATACTTTTTGAGGGGATCTACACAGTTAACTGAATACAATGATCAACTGAAATTCACAGTGAAACACAAAACTGACTGTCTCCTAAAAACCACAGAAAGAAACTTACTTCGCCTCAGGAAAAGTGGCTTGGATTTTGTACAGCTCCGTTTCATTATCAAAAGTCATGAGGTTCACATTCTGCCTGGCAGCATACTGGATGAATGATGCCTGCTTACACGGATTGGCGTAAATGATTCGAGATGGCACAACTTTCAAATCAAGGACTTTCTGTATCTCACCCTGCGAAAGAACAATCACGACTTTCATAACTGATTATCATACTGCACAGTGGACCCTCTTGCGCAAAAATGATTCGAGTCCGCTATTCCGAAAATCCGCTATTCCGAATGTCTACTATTCCCACTAACTCTAAGCCTGACCCTAACCCTAAACTTACCCCAAATGTTAGCACTATGGTACGTATCTGCACAATGGACTTTCGGAATAGCGGGCCTTCGGAATGGTGGGCTGGTGCCTGTAAAAACACACTGATAGAGCTGAAGTTACAATTGCAGTAGAGTTTTCTATAGTGGTTTTATATCACTGAATAACAGTGCACTATGCAATACAAAATCAGGCCTAATTAGTACAAAAATAGACCGAGTTATAGCGTTCTAATGCCCGGTTTTTGAAACGAGGGGCAAATCCCGGGTTAGCTAAGCCAAGACTGGAGGTAAATCTTGTGGTAACTTTTGGCATTGCAGCAACTCTGGTTACCGCAGCAATCTGGCATCTGATTGGTCGATAACAACCAGGTGACTTGGCAAGAAAAACCGCAAGATGCCAAGTCAAGTCATTGGTTGTTTTTAGTGCTGCCACCTAGCGAATGACTCAGATACAAAAAGCAAACATACAACATTACAAACAACAATACATTAATCACCAAATGTTTTTGCAGACATTACAGCAACCTCTGCCATGTAGCAAATAATACCATAAGGTAATCAGATCGTGACCCACTGAACCCCTAAAATCACTTTTACTTTTTAAAGCCCTGTACAAAATCGACACAAGACAGATAAAGTGAATTACTTAACGACAACATCTCCTTCCTTCATCAAAGGAAATTAGTAGTGTTGAGCAATACTGTGAAATATATTCTGGAAACATTCAAACATGATTTCCTAAGCATGTGCCCGAGGAGAGAACAGTATGACTTAGAAACTGATGCACGAAAGCCACCAACCTTGCTGGCACAATCAAATCCTGATCCAAGCTGAGCGAGAAGGGATAAAACTACCGGACTGTCATTACACTTCACCGCTGGTAAAACACAATAAAATGCACAAAGTATAAGCAGAAAAATGATGCAATTATATCTCACACAATACATGCCTATCATACACTACAAGGCTGTACAAGTAAATCATATAAACATCACTTGCTTACTTATATACTTCCTGCTATTATAACCAGGGCTGTACCAAATATTCTATTCGTATTCTATTCGGTCCGAATAGTACGCCGAATAGCGTATTCGTATTCAGCTCCACAACAGAAGCTTGAGAAGTGCTGCAGCAACAGTTGTCACTTCATTTGCCATTCATACCAGCTAACAGATGGCATCACTCAAAGCTCAGAATGAAACTAGAAGGCGCTCGTGAGAGTGCATATCTATGCCAAGTGAAGTGATTTAAACATTACTCCTACTACTACTACTACTACACCTACAACAAGGAAAGGGGAGGGAGAAGGAAGAGCTGCTTCACTGCAGAGGCAGGGAAAAGTAACAGCTGCGGCGTTGCTGCTTGCGCTGTTGGTGCAACGACGTCATTGCCATTATGAGTCATCACGTACACCGAAGAAACGATGGAACGACGGACAGAACGGGCAATCTCTTAATCTCCTCCAATGTTCACTATGTTCACTCGGCGGAGATAAACATATTAACAGTTTTAACACATGCTAACATGCTATGCTAACACGGATGCTGACAATGTATGAATAAAAAGTGCACACCATAGAATGGTTCAACTCGTGGCAGCTGCGTAACCCAGTTCTTGTACTTGCATATGATGTCACCGAGATCACCAACATAAAAAGCATCATGCTTGTCCTGCAAAGTTTCGACCAGAAAGATTCACAAATATATACATACATATTTCACTGAAACAATTAATACAACAAATTGCAAATAAACAGAGTTGCAATAAACCTGGCGTTTTTCAAAAGCCCAACCTGGTGGGTTGTTGGAGTTTCATTGGGTTTCAAGTTTTTAGGGGGATTTTTAGGTTAAACCAGTTTTTGTAAAAAGAGCCCAACTTGATAGTTTTTTTGCGAATTCCAGGGGTTTTCAATGTTGATTCATGCGAGTTTCTGTTTGCTCCCCACAGAATAAAATGCCAGTATATCAATATCTGCATTTAAATAGACTTAGCCATAATTTCGGTATTAGTGGAACAGGGAACTGAAATTGGATTAGGTTTGTTTATGTGCGGAGAATGAGTTCCTTGATTGGTCGTAACGCACAACACTGTATTTCAATGTATAATGTTAAGTTGGAAGAACTGGCGACCATTAATAAAAAGAGAGCATGGTCCCTCGTAAACCAACACTTGTTAATTAATTCTTGTAATGTTAACCAGATAGTAGAGTTGATGTATGTTAAACATGGTTATGCCTATTTGCCTCATTTTTGTGCTATTAAAAATAATACTCATCTGGAATATTTATGTACTGTTCAATGGTCTAGATTCTATTTTCTGTTTTCTTATTATTTCTTTGTGTTTTTAATTGTGTACTCTGTACGACTTTCATGTTAAATAAATAAAGGATGTCTGGAAGGATGTCTGAACCCTTCAAATAAACAGATGTGAAAGCATAGCCCCCAGAACATGCTAAATAAGATGAAAATCATGGCATGCAACCCAAACATGCTCCTGGTTTTTGACCTCCGGTTTTTCTTTTGCTACGAAATAAAAACATCAGAATCAACCTACAACTGCTACCACAAACTACTTGGTCATTAATGCAAATAAAACATCAAAAAATCAATAGCCCTAGTACTGACAATTTCGATTAAAGCTCCTAGCCTATATTTTGTCATATGTACACTCCACATATAATGCCGTGAATCCTGATTACCTCTCTGCCACATGCATTAACTTTGCTGCTGATGAATGAGTTCAGACTTTCTTTAGTCAGCTCAACGAAATTTTTACTGATCAATAAATGCTTCATGGTGATGTGTCTGGTTAGAAAGGTTAGCTGTAAACACAAATACATGATCACCATAAAGTATGAACAACTCTCCTATTACTGTCAACAACATAAAAGATATTAAAGCATGTGATATTAACAGCCAATAGACAACTGAATCTAAATCACAATTCTGTGCTAACAATCAAACCAAAACTGACAGAAAACCAAATACATGCATGGTATAGCATCACTATCTATTTAGCAACCTCAATGACGTCAAAAAAATGATAATGCACATTGCACAATAATAAACTAAATAGCAACCACAATTAACAAACTCGCTCCAACTTCTGACAAAACAAAGATCACATTAAAACGTGATGTTAAAACCAAATGACATGAACATACAGATCCCAATGATAATCTTGCTCCAGTAGCAGATGTCAGCTTGGTTCCCAAGGCGGATCTGGCGGATAATCTACCCTAATTTTTACGAGGCAGGAGTCCGCAGGGCTTGTGTAGATCTCCGGAACAAAGCCCTAAAAAATAAAAATACATATTCAGTGTAAATATGCACAACAAGAAACTAATCTATGCTATCTACATAGTAAACAAATTGCCACAACACTAGAACTTCATCTGTCAAACACGTTAAGTGCTGACGGCATGAAAAGCAGAATTAGGGATGCCGGTTATATGCCAATATGCGATCGCATCTTGTGCCAAAACCTGCAAATCTTATATTTTTCCTCATATAATGGCATTTTCAAAATCGTATAAGCAGAAATTGTGCTGCATATGCTGCATATGAACAAATTTGCATATACACCATGTTTCATAAAGAAAGGCACCTTTTTTGTTTCTTTTATAACTCAGTTGAAAGGTGATCAATTTGCATGAAATTTTTACGAGATGTAGCTAAGAAATACTAATTCAAATTATTTCAAAAAAATGTGACTGTTGGTTAAATATTTTTTGCCAGTCGTGATGTAATGCTGATGTCATAATGTGACGTGAGTACAAACTGGCTTTTCGCAGCTGGTTCTGTCAGTTGTTAACCTGCTTTGATGGCAAACTTTATCTTGTTCACTGATGAAAAATGTTTATTGTATCAGCAATAAGCAACATGGGAGCATAAAATCAGGCATCATGCAATCCAAAAACTCAACCATTTCGCAAGTGGTGCATGCTAGTGCACTGTCTGGAAGGTGTAAAAGTAAAGCTATCCGCACAAGTGTGTGAAAGTGATTGTTTTGGGCATTTTTTACGACTACAGTGGTAAAACTTCATCAGTTTGTCATCAATTGTTGTATATCGCATATACCGTACGTTATTGTTCAGTTGCTGACGTCATAGTGTGCTGCGAGTACAAACTGGCTTGTCGCAACCGGTGTCGTAGCATTTCGCCTAAGGTCAGTATGGTACGTACGGTATATGCAATATACAACCGAAAACTACCGATAACTGCCGCACCGTATATCGCGGTAGTTTTCAGTATTTAGTGACACCCTTCGGTGCTGCAGATGGCAAGGCAATTACGTTGTACGAAGTTACGAACCTGATCACCAGCTTCCTCCTCCCCTACGTGCTCGGTTTCTTGCGGAATTTTCTAAGCGTTGTAGAACCACTAAAACAAAAAATGCCGTCCCCAACTATCAAACTTCCCGATCTTAAGCCGATTTTCTGCTTTCAGAACCATCCGAAGAAAACATTGCACGATCACACAACACACGCAAAGTACACCGCCCGACTGCGCACACGAACACACTGCATGCACTACTTTCAATATTTCTGTAAAAAAAATTTCAATGATGTGAACAACTAAGATAATTGCCGTATCTACTGGATTACTGTTGAACGCTAATTTAAATGTCTAGTGCAAAATCTGGCAAAGCTTTGCTGGTTTTATGCACATTTTCTGTGAACTATTTCTTGCGAATACATGTAATTGTCATGTTAAGATTTAAGAACCGCATTCCCAGACACCCACGTGACTAACATTAATGATCAACGTATGGCAGGCGAAATCAACTTTTATTCAGAAATAATGATATTGCTATTCGAATTAGCTAATTCTGAATAAAAGTTGATTCCGCTTGCCATATCAACGAGTATTTACGCGCGAAAGCAGCTACTGCTTTCAGAGCGTCTTAGCTATCGCAATTCTGTCCGTCCGTCCGTCAAACGAGTGGATCAGTCAAAACGGTGCAAGCTAGGATCACCAAATCTTCACCGTCGGCTGCCTGGAAGACTCTAGTTTCAGGAACCGTAAAGCTTTTTCATAAGTTCGAAGGGGGTCACCCCGAACGAGGGCGCTAAATGAGAGGGGGTGAGCAAAATTTGTGATTTTTTGCCAATAAGTCGCTGTATCTCAGTAACGGTGCGAGATATGGCCTAGGTTACTATGAATCACTAATAGGAAGTTGTACACTGGCTCTCGATTAGCGCCGAATTCAATGACCTTGAACGCCAAAATAGGGGGTTTTATGGATTTTTGTCGATTTCGGGCTGCGACACAAGTCTATATCATTCACAAGGTGACGCCACGGAACTGTCGTTATGCGATACAGATAGAGAATTTGGTATTTAGCAACGTCACCAGATTTGTATGGGACTGCAGTGACTCTGGAAAATCGCTATCTTTCGGCAACCGGAAGTCGGACACTGGCCTTCAGATACACTTACATGCCCGTATAACCAGTCTTCTAAAAGAGGTTCAAATCTTTTTCCAATTTAACTCTTTTTAGCTACAGCTAGACCAGCGGTACATTTAATCAGCTGAAAAACATTTTGTAGGTATCGCATTTGCATTGACTTTTATTGGCTCGATCACGACTCACGAGCTAACGCGGGAGTGGAAAGGCTAAATGGGGTCACGTCACATGGGTTTGTAAGGGCAGCCAGTTCGTCGTTCTATCACTCTGTGTGTTCTAGCAAAATGATTTCTGCTGTTTTGGAATTGGATGTGTGACTTGGTCGCCCTTACACAGTAGTGTAAACTGGTGAGTTTGTTATATTTAATATTTGCTGTTTTATTAGCAAATTTGATTGTGAATTTGTGAGTTAAATGCAATAATGTGACCCCAAACTTTGATGTGACCTAAACCAATCACGTGACCATTTGACTCGCGGTGGGTAACTTCCTATATGGTGGTCCATTGTGACCATGCGTCTATCTTGCACCGTTAGGAGATATGGCGCTTCATAGATAATGGGGTCACGACTTTGACCTTTTGGGGTCACATAACATCATCGGTCACGTGACCATTCGACTCGCGGGGTGCGACTTTCTATGGGTGGTCCATTGTGACCATGCGTTTAACTTGCACCGTTAGGGATATAAAGTCTCAAACTTGCATTTGCCCATGTTAAAGGCCAATTGTTCACTGCGCATGCGAGGTGTCACGTGACTTGTAGGCAGGGGATCCAAAATAATTGCGTATTTGGAATTCTCATACATTCACTATGCCACTTTGGTGGGGCTACGATCACGATTAAGGGAGCATCACCATTGTTAAGCATTTTCAGTTGTAATTTTTCTAAGTCCGAAAATGGGCCTAAAATTTGCGGTTTTGGGGGATTAAAGAGGGAAAATATGACAGATGAATGTTGAAACTTCCCTAGGAAATCAATCACCACCGAAACACGTCATCCAGTGCAAAGAATGCGGCAATACTCTCAAAAATGTGTTCTCCAGAACTTGGCAAGAAAAGTATAAAAATACAATATCCCAATTGAACATTATATTTCACCTCTTTGCCCCGCCGACCCTTTTTGGTACATAGGGTCAGACCGCCGACGTAATCATCCAAGTCAAATTTCAAGTCGATTGATTCATGGGTTTGGGGGCTACGGCTACTCGGGTGCCCAAAATTTAGGGTTTCCCATTGACTTTGATAGTGTTACGCACTACCGTGCTACACTGTGTTATAAGTTAGTGCCCAATCTCCATTTTATTCGTCTAACTGCATGGTTATATAATGCAAACAACTTGAAACAAGCAACTTACTTTGTGTCGTAACATTTGTCAAATTTCAATAGAAAATTAGACTATTGCCTGACTGACAGTCAACAGAAAATCTATATGAATTTTTGGCTTTTTTCAATAAAATATAACATTAACTCTCTCCACATGCCAACATAATGACGTTAAATTGTCATGTCAAGTTTATTGGTCTTTCTCGACTTTAGGGTACATCTCGGCGAGTAGTATATGTAAACATGACGTCATTTGTGGGCGTGGTTCTTTATAGTTTATATTTATATTTTATTTGTCAATGTACATGTTAGTTGGCTGGAGAATGTGCCGTTAAACTGTTTGTGAGTATTTTTATTTGTATTCGTGTGGATTTACATAGTTTGAATTGTTTTCACGATCAAGACCAAGAGTTTTTTTCAACGCTAAGTGCTACGGTCAGTTCGGCGAACTGAGAGATTGGTGACTAAAATTAACTCACCGGATGAGGTTTCCCCGGGGGAACTGGCTCGGCGTCTAGAGTCAATAGGATAGATGTTGCCCAAAGAAAGACTCATCTTTGTCATGCAGTCATTGTAATTTAGACTTAAAAATGTTCAGTGACTCAGATTGAACCACCGATGACTCAGTGAGTGAGTGAGTAGTGACTCAAGCTGATTCCAGGTGTTAAAAACTCGTTCAGTGAAGAAGTACTGTCTCAAGTTAGTGTTGACGCGTCCTCTCCTTAGCTTCAGGTAATGACCCCTTGTACGTTCAGTATTGTCAAATTCAAAGAACGTGTTGATATCTTCTGTTGATAACCTGCGAACCATTTTGAACAATTCATTCAGGTCAGCCCGAACTCTTCTATGGTCCAATGTCCACAATTTCAAAGAAATTAACCTGGACTCATATGGCAATTCCTGTAATCCTGGAACCATACGCGTAAAACGTCTCTGGATTTTTCCAATAACTTCCTATCCTTAAGGTAATGTGGAGACCACGCCGCCGTGCAGTATTTCATATGTGGCCTAACCAATGACTTGTATAACCGCACCATTGTATCAGCAGATTTGCAGACGATAGTTCGCTTCATCATTCCCAGTACTCGACTAGCTTTTGACTCGACTATCGTCAGTTCGCCGAACTGAGTTGCAAGAAGCAGAAATTACTAAGCAGTTCGGCAATCTGAAGTGCAGCTAATTGGGCTACTAAAATCAGTTTTGGCCGCGTTGCTGTTTATTTCACACTGCAGTACTGCATTCAGTGGCATAGCCAGGATCTAGTTGTTGTGGGGGCACTTGAAGGGTGGGGTATGGAAAGGGGTGTCCTCTGCCCAAGGG
>Ga0209367_1003271_pt1 | contig 21968 bp, 16 predicted proteins | sample WorMetLIZISLAND2_FD_187412 | JGI IMG/M metagenome (GOLD analysis project Ga0209367, IMG submission 187412) | Marine gutless worms symbiont microbial communities from Max Planck institute for Marine Microbiology, Germany - Olavius geniculatus... ... | reverse complement strand
GCAACCCTGCAGGAGTTGAGCCACGCTGCCCTAGATAGGCAGCGGTGGGCAGCGATAGTAAGAATGGCGTCAGACACCAACGGGCATTGAGCCCACGGTTGTCGATGATGATGATGATGATGATGACTGTCTCATCTCATTAACTGCACAGAGGCTTCTTCACAGCCAGTCTTAACGGCCACGTCATAATAGCCAGGGTACGTGAGTGACATTTGGGCGCCGCCGTTTGGACCCGGACGTTTGGGCGCCATGCTTTGTGACTGGCACGTCGTCGAAATTAATTTGCATATCGTTGAAGTTAAAGTCGTAATCAAAGAAGACCTATTAGACTCGAATTAGCAGTAATATAATTGCGTCTCGTATATACAAGTTCAACTGCAGCTACATACGCCAAAATCGCACGTAGGTCTATATACAAGCTACAAGGTACATGTGAAATGTTTGCAAAAATCGAAAGGATTGATTAAAAATTTAGACTGTAGACAATAAAAGCATAGCTTAATCGGCCACAATAACGTTCTTTTCAAGTCCACTACACACCAAGTACAAGATAACTCATAGGCACTTTTATACTTATTTTGCTGTCGGTAAATACTTACGAGGAGATTCTATAGCAATGTAGCAATGTTTTAACGTCGTAAAAAGTTAAAAACGGTTTGGGCTACAGGTATTTGGACGCCGGTTCGTAAACGAGTGAGTATTCTGCTCAGCTGCTATTCGGTTTCGCTAAATGTCTACTCAGTATACCTTCACTATTTAAGACCCGCCTTCACGCGTCGGCGTGCTCAGGTGTTTAAGCCAATAGCTAGCTTCGCGGCCGTCACGGTCAGCGGCGCCACTTCAAAGAAACCACCCAAGGTGTCCGTCCCCAGGGTGATGTAGTACCACCCAAGATGTCATACAATCGTCGTCGCGTGACGTCATTGTATGTCGTCGTCGTGCGTTGTCGTTAAGTGACAAAGCAGACTATTGTTTTCTACGTAAATGCTCGGAGGATTTCACGTAATTCATAATGGCCAATATCATGCGTACTTTTCGGACCCTATTAATGGCGGTATGACGGCTTGGCTCCCATACGTCCGGCGCCCAAACGGCGGCGCCCAAATGACCTGCTCCATAGCCTGGGATGCATTGGCGGCTTTTATTCTGCCCTTTGACGACAATCAGCGTTATTGGCTATCAGACGATTAATCGATTAACGTTGTGGTTGTATGTGTGTTCGTAGCCGGCTACGTGTTGTCAGCCACAACGTGGTCGGGACATAGAACAGATAGCAACTGGCATTCTGCATTCACAACTGTATAGAGGTAAGTGTCTGGCGAAACTACTGATCGTCATTTAATGGTCGTAGCAATCGCCCAGTGTTTGCGCTCACGCTCATTTGTACGCGAAATCGCTATGGCGCGGGCGATTTCGTATAGGCCTACATCGCAACGTAGTGTCTGTCTGTCGTTTTTGTGTGACCCTGTTTAATCGTTTGACGGATTGACATACCATTTGGCAGGTACACTCAGTGGCTTCTATCTCTATACCTGGTGGACGTAGCTTGCGCACAGTGAAAAATAGGGGGGGAAGTTTTGATAAGGTTGTAGATCAAAACTTGCCCTCCTATTTTTACTGGGTAAAATACACCCTTAACAAAACTTTCTACTTAGAGGGGAAAGAAGCCCAAAATGGAGGGAGAAACCAGAAAATGAGGGGAAACCTCAGCCCAAAACTGGGGGAAAGTTGCGCCCGATTTTGATTCCAGATTTGGGGGCATTTATTTGGATCTAAACACTGTGTTATATGGGGTCCTGACCTCCAGAGGAAAAGGAAATTTGCGGGTTAAACCCCCAACCACAACTTACAATTGCAAATTGTTGCAATCTCTGCAGATAGAAAGGAAACGATTTTGCTTGATACTAAATCAGTTTGGTTATTTGTTTGTAACAAACCCGTTTTAACGTTACATGTAGCCTATTTTAGGTCAGTAGGGGCCTACACAAAAGTAAACTTTTGGACTGTCAATCAACTACGTCGAAAGTGTACATTATTTTTTTGGTTTAAGCCATTGCAAGAAAAGTTACGTTTGGTTTTGAAAAATCCCAGAGTTGTCTTGTGGTGAATAGCCATGTTAAATCATTGTTTTATCCGCAAGTTAGCATTTAACTTAGTTAGTTAATGACGCTATGTGTGAGTGCATAGTGGTTTAGGTGCAGTGTGCACTGTGCAGTATCAAAATGCACGATATACATGCAGCTGATTGATTAATTAAGCTAATGTCTTCTTAGTATTAAATGCAAAATAGCTGCGTGTTTTGTTTTGTTTGCTATGTGTTGCATGTTCAATTGTGTGCATGGTGCTTGTGGTGTTGCGTGATCATAACGTTAAGATAATAATTTCCATTATCTCAATCTTTAAAGCGGCACTTACAGGTGTCATTGTAGCCGTTGTGAACTTGTGACTTTTAAGTCACACTGTAGTCACACTGTTTGTATTGCTCATTTTATGTGTGTTCTTCAATGTTTGTATTCTGGAGTAAATTGTTGATAATGCTGATGATGATGTTTTACCTTGCTGATGTTTCAGGAGTAACTGAAATCAGGATGCTTACAAACGAGTTCGAAGATTTCATCTGCTTCTTCTGCGAAGAGCACTTCAACGAGAAGCAGCATCTTATCCGTCACCAAGATACATGCAGTATGCGATTATCTGGCTTTCAGACACTGTTTACGGATTTGAAGGTCCCACAGCAGCAAGAACCTCGAGCGCCCGACGATAGTCGATCAGCAAAGCGTGGTTTCTTGGAACATTTTGGCGTCATAACCACAGGACGAGCTGAAGCGCTTTGTAGAAAAAACACAGGAGAGCAAGTGCTATGCGACGTCATAGTAATCGATGATAGTGACGAGGATGACACCGAAATGGAATTGCAACATCATCCTCGCCCAATGTCTCCAAGAAGCTTAATTTTGCCCGAAAGCAGGCCTACTAATTTCAGACGCAGCACCAGCTTTGAAAGGAAGAATGCTGTAGTTCTGAAGAGAAGCGGCGACACCGTTTCAGCGTCACGCAATGCAGAAAAACTTCTAAGAATTGATGTTTGTTCTCCTCTCGGACAACGATTGAGGGACCACCTAGACATGTTCAGCAGACCTAAGTCTGAACCGCAGGAAGATGAGAAAAAAAGACCGTTGAACAACAAGAGCGGTCTTCGAAATTGCCAGTCGTCGTCGTCGTTTAACGATAAGTTGCGACAACTAAAAGACTATCAGATTACGTTCCGACCGAGCCGACAACAGTGCTCATACTCTCATGCGTTCAAGTTCACGACCCAGCAACGGAAAGAATTTTGTCAGGCGTTCGACTGCGGTCTTAGCGTACGAGCAAGGCGCTTGCTGAGAAAGATGAAGCCATGTCGAGTGCAAGTTCCTAAATTATCGCCCAAATCATACCGTTTATGTATGCCTGAGTGGGAACTGACGGCAAATCAAAACAGAGTACATCTTTCGATTCACAAATCTGTTGTGTCACTGGATAAATATGATAGTCTGGCCAAAGAAATCATGTTAAATGCTGATCGTAACCATTTGAATGGATCTGAAGTTGTCAGCTGTCAAACGATCTCCATGTCTAGTATTTCAACTGAATGCAGTACCCGAGATGATACCACTGCTCTAAGTCTAACACCAGAGAACAGTCAGTGTTGTTTTGATAGTCAAGCGTCTGCAGCAGAAAGTCATGCCTCTGCACTAACTGCAGATGGGATCAGTTCAGAGTTTAGTCAGCAGTCAGCACAACTTAGTTCTACTGAAGATGCTGCAGATAACCGTTCGACTGACGAGTCTGACAGTCGGTTAGTCAGCAATGAAAGTGTTTTTAAGGACAAGAGTAGCACAAATTCTGATAATTCTGGCGCCTGTAGTACATCGATCGATAGTTCTGATTGTCCTGACTTATTAGCCCTGACAACTGCAACCTCGAATGCTGGACTTCTTTGTAGTCCATCTGTGAACACCGTGAAAGTGCAAACTGCTGACAAGGACTGTCAGACAGCAGACTGTGCTACGGACTGTGGTGCTGAAGAGTCGCTGAGGTCGAAGCTGAACAAATCGAGTTGGTCAATGAGCGATGATCTTCCGGCACTATCTTTTCTGTGTAACATTTGCAGAGATATTGTCAACTGTGACAGCGACTCCAAGTCGCTGATTTTTAACCACTACGCTGGTCACGGTATAACGAACATTGATCTGTTGGACGACACGACAGCGAGTGGCGAGAAAGTAATAAAGCTTATCGAAATTACCGATGTGAAGGCGAACACTGCTATAGCAACTCCCACTCAAGCAAGCAGCGTGTCGATCGTTGCTGATCAGAAGAGCCCAAGCAAGTCGATTTTGGTGCAGCCTTCTCGTTTACAAGATCTTAAACTTGGCGTCAGCAATACTGCGTTGGCTGCTGAGAAGAAACGTCGAAGAGTATCGTGGGCCGACGAAATATGCAGTGACGTAACTCAATGTGTGCCGTCACCAGTCTATCTTGACGCGGCGCAACAGGACGCGACGATAGGTTTATCTGAAGAGCAGTCGACTTCATGTCCAAGTCCAGAGGTACTGAATGGTAGTGAAGTTTCTGCGTTATACAGCAATAACGCCGTGTTCATTCCTCCAGCATCAGTTGCACTCAGTGCAGAGCTGAGTGTGACTGGGAGTAATTGGTCTTCCGCCGCAGCAGCTGGTGAAAGTATCTCATGCTCTTTACCAGTAACTAGCACGGTGTCGAATGCTATTCCATGTCCTAATCTTGTCAAAACGTCGTCTGATCGTGCAAGAAGTTTTTGGTCGAACAGTCTTGAAAGAATAACCGACTTCAGAAAAGAACATCGAAATCCATCACTTAGGCCAGTTTCGACAGCATTGACCACGAAGAAGCGGGCAGCAAATGACATGTTGCTTGCCACGTCGGTGCTTGTTGGAGCAAGGGACGGCATTGGTCGTTCACGAAGATCGCTACCATTGTCCGTGTACACGTCATCGGGACAACCGACGCTTGCCAGAGACAACTCGTATACGCCGGTGACGTCACGAACGAGAAACCTTACGCCTACGTTGAACACTTGTCGTCAGTCTTATTGGCAAAAGACAAACGTCATATGTATTGACTAGTTACAATTACTGTTCTGGACCATTGCAATTTCTGCAGCTGTGGTATCACCTCGCGAGCTTTCGGGAGCAAGAGGAGCGAAAACGAACATTACGTTTATATGTTCTAGTGGTCACCAAACATTTCACAAAACATACCAATTTAGTCGTATAATTATCGTATAGGTCTAGACTAATTTGATCATTTGATTTTTCTTCCGTACCGTGTATATTATTCATACAAAATGAAATTGGGCAGTTTGCTTTTTCAACTTTCTATCGCACAACTGGTTTTCGTTACCAAAGTGATGCAGGTACCGGTAGCCTACCTACCTTTCAAAATGGGGGCGTGACATTTTTTTCTAATTTCATGCTTACTATCATCGTTGTTGGCCTACATGTTACCCAGCGTATGGCTGAGACGTTGACTGTCATGTGTTAGAAATGAGTGACGCCGTCACTGTTGCTGGTTTTATTACAAAGAGGTCAGGCGCTAGTGCTATCCCAGCCACCGCTATCCCACTGTTTCACAGTATTGCACCAGTTCTTGCATTGTTTTCATCTCCCCCCATAGGACGGCTGAACTGCTGTGTAGCATTTGTGTAGGCCTGATTTCATTTCATTTTACGATTGTCTTGTCGCTTCATTTTGTAAAGTTCAATCGTCAGAGTTATTAAGCGACGCTGACTGCTGGTGATTATTATTAGTATTTTTTTGCACCCGCTAGCGTAGTGGCCGGAGGCATTATGTTTCCAGAGTGTTTGCACGTCCGTGCATGGTAAGTTCCGAACAAACATTGTTAGCAAGATATCTTGGGTATTTGTTTACGTGTTTGTGGATGAGCGCTGTCTTCAGTGTTATCAAGTTTAGCCTACGTGAATTTATTTTACGCCTATGCGAATTTCGCGTTAGCAATCTTTGTTCACTTCCTTCGTCTGTATGTGCTAGATTTATTATAGCCTGATGTAATTGCATTACTCGCATATATATGGTTTGCATATTAATTAATTACATAAATTACATATTTACAATAAAGTTGTATTTGTTCAGGTGCTTGCGAATGTAATTATGCGTTGTATATTTATAAGTCTTGCTGTTATAGACAACTTTGTTGACTGAGATACATCTGTGATTAACCCGCAAGTTTCCGCAACTTATCTGTGTTAGCGTTTGGACTGTGGACTTTTTGTACCACCTAAACACATACAATTTCTGTTTTAATTCTCTAAACTAAACCTACTGGATATAAAAAAGAACTACTAAACTACTAAATACATTTTATCAAACCCATCACGCCAGAATTAACACCATTAACAGTAGTATATTTATATCTTCTAGATAAATAATTCCTGAACCAGTCTAGTGCTACTCCACGAATGCCATAGTTATGTAATTTATGCAACAATATATCATGACCTACAGTATCAAACACTTTCTGTAAGTCTAGATAAATACCAATCACCTTAGTGTGTTTGTCAAGATTTTCATACAATTTGTCAACAACATCAATTAATGCTAAAGTTATGGAGTGGTTATGTCTGAATCCAAACTGGTAATCAAAGAGAACATTATTGATTTTTAAGTAGCTATATAATCTGCTTTTCATAATTCTTTTCTAAAAGTTTATCAAAAATACTCAACAGAGATATTGGTCTATAATTACATGCTAATTTCTTCTCACCTTTTTTATATATAGCTCCTACTTTAGCTAATTTTAATTGATCTGGTACTATTCCATTACTTAAAGACAAGTTAAAAATGTACAATAAAGGTGTACAAATATTAGCAAATACTGCTTTAACGAGTTTAGGTCCAATATTGTCTGGACCTGCGGATTTTGAGGTGTTTAGATTTGCAATTAATCGGCTTAATTCCTCAAGATACTGGATAAACAAGTATACTGTTTTTACTAGGGCTATCAAAATAGTTCTTAAATGAGATAAATGAATTAGGTGAATTATTTTGCAATTTTTTGGGCAGGCTTCCTCCAACAGTGGCAAAATATTTATTTAATACATTAGACATCAATAAATTATCAGCTATGTTTTCCCCATTATCACTCAGTTCAGTTATACCTTTATTTTCTTTCGTAGTACTTAGTGAACAGGCTTGGTTCAAGTTCCTCCATATTTGTTTCATATTGTATTTCCTGAAGTTAAGTTACATGAACATGCACAAGAAGTTCATTGTCAGAAATATACAAATCTTTTACTCCACTTCAAGTCGAAAACAAAACGACATGCGCGTGCAGTTGACACGAAACGAAACACGACAGATAGGCTAGTGGCCTAATCATGCTGCACAGTAATTAGGTCCACTACATATATTAGGCCTATATAATAACAGAGAATTATTATATTAAATGCGACGAACGCTGCAGCTGAACACAGATGCCACTATCATCTCTGCATCACAACCGTATAGGCCTAAGCTAACACTACAAAAAGCCTACAATCGCATGTTCAGTCACTTGAATTTGCTTTCGCCTTGTCGGCCGTATAAATCTAGCCATAAACTTACTGCCTAACTGCCTATTGGATATAACAAATTCTTAGGCCTTATCTTGTAAGTCATAACTGTCAGTCAAAAATGACAGATAGATTACTTGCTGCCCCATATGCCTCAATCTAGCCTACATAGGGCCTAATCGGCATAATGGCGAACTAACCACCATGTCCTTACTATGAGCTTGAAACTACTCGTATCTATCCTGCAAGATTATCAGGCCGCTGTCAAAACTAGCAGAAAGTAAAACGTACACAAAAAATAATTCAGTATATAGACCTATATTTGCTCCAAATGTCGACTAACCAGGCCTCATTGTTGAGCGTTAGGCCTAATGGGCTCCTTGAAATCGGGTCATACACTGAATCACTCATATGAGTGTAAAGCCTACACTTCAAGTTCAAAGTAGATCCTATAATAACATACAGTAACAACTTAATGGACAACCTAGTTAAACTTAAGTGCTCCGAAGCGATAACGGTGATTGAAGTTGACATAGATTTGCGCTGCATTGCAGTATGGGCTATTAGGCCTATTAATTGTCATAGAGCAATAAAAAAAAATTATAAACGCAGATCGGTGGCTATACAGTCGACTCGAGGCGACTGCTTGTCGATGTCGCTGCACAGCAACTAAGAGACTCCTCGCCAGAATCCTTGCAAACCACAACTTCGATCGTCTTCGTCGTCACGTCAAGCAGAAGACGTTAATCTGGCTGCCATCATTCTGTGAATCTGCGATACTCGCTGCACCAGGATGTCGGGTGGTTCGTTACGACTGACAGCGCGTGTGTCGGTGTCGGACTGTGCAAGAGTACATAATGAAAGTTCCCGGCCCGTGCTGAGGTCGGTGTCGGTCATTGGATGTCGCTGTCGTCGCCGACTAGGAGCACAGTGACGGCAAATGTCAACGCAGTCAACAGAGCGACGCTCAAGACGGTCGGATGCGTCAGACCACACGCACGCCCACAGTCAGACGAATCTTCCTGCACAACGCAACACAACACAATGAGCATAATTCGCTGCAGCTTATGACCTAGACTAAAGTAATGTCTGTTATCACTCAGGATTTTTAGCAGTGACTCGTATTCATGGCTTAAAAGCAAAGCATTCTTAATCAAACTAGCTTAATAATTAGCTTACGAGAATTACATAGCTAGGCCTTGTCGTAACCATACACATAGTAAGCCTACTGTATAGCCAACGCTTTGTGTGGCGTCAAGAGGTGCCCCACGTAGATATAGATTAATTGTGTCTAAATGCTGAGGTGATAATATGCCTGTGTAGAGGCATGATATTCGGACTTCCGAGCCCACCCATCTTGAAATTTAGAGTCCACGTTCCGCTGTTGCATCAATTTCAAATTAACTGAACATTCATGCAGTACAGCTTGTGTCGTTTAAGTTTGATTATGCTAATAATATTATAGTGCATTATTCGTGAGAAATTACTGGATTCAGTGTAACTTGCACAACTCAGTCTTTTTCGTACGACCTCGTAGGCCTATAGGCCTGGTTACAGCTGTTTATGTACTCGGTCGTAGGCTTATCTTTTAACTTTGATTTTAACCCTCGGTAAAAAATAACGATAATAGGCTAACAGAACCAGTACCGATATGAAATAAACTGTTTATTCGTTATACCCCGTTTACACGATCAAGCAATCATCAAGCAAACATCGAGCAATTAGAGCACACGTCGTGCACGTGTATCTTAAGTGCATTTGCTGGATGTTTGCTCGATGATTGCTTGATGTTTACTTGATCGTGTAAACGGGGTATTAGAGTCATCAAACTCTGTCACAAGCGAATTCACAGAAAGACAATGTTGCTGGTGTACACACGTCGGGATGGTGGGCAAAGCAGAGGTCGGGTCGCTTGCGGTAGATGTCTTGCTGAAGTTTCTCACACGTCTCCGTTTCGTTCTGTGCTGCCGGACTAACAGTCAACGAAATCAACGTGAAATAGTCCCTTACCTCAACAAATTATAAATTAGCCTACTGTTGCACATTTTCAAACCGGTCCAAAGTAGGCAAAATAAAGGGGAAAATATACCCATCAAAATTTACACATAAAGAACCGATGTGTCCTAGCGGGTTGGCCGTATTTAATTTTAATAGCAACTTTATTTCGCCTTTAGGCAGCACGCAGCAGTAAGCTAGACAGAATATAATTAACAGCAATAATCGCGGCCGCCTACCTATCATCCTAATTTTTAAAAAACTCGCTATATTTTTGCGCGTCTCGGGGAAGGGGTCTAGACCCCCAGAGTAGGACTCGTCCCGTCGGCCAGCTACGCCACTGATAGCCAAAGAGACTGAACCCTGATTAGGCAACCGATAGGCCTACTTCTGACTCGACTCCCAGGCCTACATGGGCTGGAATGCGACATTGCCAAACAGGGTATGACGGTAACAAAGCAATTAAAGGATATGAGAGAGCTCGGTTGGTTCAGGGTTGACTGTGACGCCGGGACAGTAGCACGTCGCGTCGACAGCCAGTAACATCAGGTTTGTCTTTGGCACGTGATGAATGCTGTACGATCTGATGACAAACACCGATCAACTCACTTTATCGTAAAGGTAAAGGTAAAGGTAAAGGCCAACACTTGCCACAGCACTTCTTACCGTTGCTCAGAAGTGATTTACAATCTCCGAAGTGACAGCTGATCGGCATGAGCTAATGATACCTCAGCGCAGTAAGCGGCCGTCCATTGCCCGCGATAACGAACAACTGGACCAGCGGTTTGCAGCTAGCAGACATACCACCGCCCCAATCAGCCACAATAGGACTTCATCCGTAGCCCGTAAGTCGCTACTCATTTCCCGTCCCACCGAGGGTAGGAGGCTGAGTTGGCCCGAGCATACCGTAGGTTAGCAACTTGCTCAAGATTGTTTGCAAATGACGGCAGTGAAGAATCGAACCGCAACCTGAAATTTACGAGTCGACACTAACCACTAGACATTTGCACGTATACAGACAGGTAGGTGTAAACAACTTGCCCAAGGTTGTTACTTGGTAGTGCACCGGCTGGGAATTGAACCGTGGACCTTTCGGTTTCGTATCCAACGCCCTAACCACTGAGCCACCAAGCCACCGTCTGTATGATTAATTACTTACACACGTCTGTCTAACAATGTCATAGAACTCTTGATCCTCGATTAACCTCTCTACGTGAGAACTAGAAATGAAGTGAATAAAAACTAGAAACAATAAATCAATGCTGTCTGACTGAATAAAAAAAACCAGAACAACAATTAACAAGAAGCCCAGCTTACGCTAGGAAAAACCGACCGTACCGCCTAATCGCCTATGTTCGAAGGCCAGCGTCCGACTTGTGGTCGCGAAGAGAAAACAATTACCCTGAGATGACTGCAATCCATAAACGCTACGCCTACGCTACTCCGGAACGCTACAATCAACGCTGGTATAACACGTATCACGCGCGATCATCTAGCCTAGCGTTATGTCGTATTAATTCAGTCTGTTTGGAGGAATAGGAAGGAGTTGTAGGGGGTCGGGCAACCGTATTTACTTGTTCAGACAGTTTTTTTGGTAAAACGTACCGTTTAGCCACAATACATGCGTTACAGACAGACAGCGGAACGACAGACGGACACAGTTTTGCGCGAAAGGCACGACCGTTAGTTTGATCAGCCAAAAACCAATGTCATCAAGAACGTTTGGAGTATAATGCTTCTACTCAAAAGGCCCTTCTGAATCTTTTGCCCGTCAGATTATAACGCTTCGTTTTCCAGAAATTACGTCAAACGAAAACGGTATAGGCCCTATGCATTGCATGTACACTGTTATATGTGTTCTTTATATGTTGTTCATGTTGTTGAGAAAACAAATTCATTTATTTATTTCATTCGTACTTGGTACAGTGGTCGGCGCAGTGTGGTACGACGCCCCAGGCAGGCAGACGCATCAGGTCAGCGGCGTAATGACTGTACAGCTTCGTGCACGGTCGCTGTCCGATGACACGCGGCCCGTGACGACGTCGCAGGTCTTCCAGCCAGGCGCGCACACGCTGGTTCATTCCCGGACCCTTCGGACCCTCGTTCATCATTGAGCGCAGCTCGTTAATCCACTGACGGATCTACAACGGCAACAGATTGTCATAAACTGCCACGATCTGCGGTAGAAGAGCTAAGAACATCTATACAGTCATTACAGACACAGACAGTCATTGCACGGAACGGTTAGACACGACAGAAAGGACAAGTGAATTAATGGATAAAGTTGGCGGGAAGCTAAGCCTACACTTCTGCTTTAGCTCCCCTCCCCTTTTATCTCAAAGGTAAGCCTTAGCCTACTACACCTTCATATCAAACCTCAGCGCGGTAACCTCTTGCGGTAAACTGAAAACTGCAGAAAGTTTGAAGTGTCATGTTTTTGCATGACCTTTTCATAACGCGTCCGTTAGATTGTAACAGGAACGGCACAAAAAGTTCATCAGAACGTGCTATTTTTAGAGACAAAATTCAAAATTTTCCAGGGAGGCTGTTTGATTATTTTGCTCCCCGCCACCTCGTACTCACCACTTTAAGCACTAAAACACGTGCACGTATCATGCGCAGCGATAACAATGCGCCGTGCAATGACAAAATGACAAAAAATAAAACATTGCGCTACTTCATAACAGAGACGTAGGCTGTAGGCAGAAAAATTAGGATAACCTGTTCCTCGGTGCCGAACTCATACATGAAACTGAAGTCGGGTTCGGCGTAAATCTCGTCGTATTCATCTGTCTCCATCGCCGTCTCATTGGCTAGCACATCAGAATAACCTGCACACATTGCGCATGCGCAGCGCCATAGGTTGAAGTCTTATAAAAAAGCAAATTTTCACTATGACTTGTTGACCTAAATGCACTTGAAGAGTAAGAATAAGTCACCAAAAACATTAACTTCAATCATAATGTCACAAAAGTAAAATTCATTCATTTATTCCAATGGCAGCTCAAAGCCCTTGAGAAAAAACACAAAACTACAATAGGCTAAACACGCCGTGTAGGCTACTAAAAACAGGGCGATGATTTTTACCAGGCCTGGCACACCAGGAATAAATTTTGCAATAAAAAGACCTTTATACGAGTAAATTCCACCACTAGGCCTATACACAAAACGAGGCATAGCGCCTAGTTTTACTACACTATCACGTAAATTATCAAATGATGGAATAGGCTGATGAACCATCTTTTCTACAGCAAATCACTGCTGAGTGTGCTGATGAAAGAAATTTGATAGTTGAACACAATAGGTCTATAAAATAAACATACGAATGCTGATGGCTTGATCGCTCAATATACTGTTTTCCGAATATTAGGCGAAAATTAGTTCTATACAGGTTAGATATAATAATGTTTTTAAAAAGCAACAAAATTAGTTTTTTTATTCTTGCACGTATGAGAGCGGATAAAACTCGTAAAAACGAAGCACTTTACCGTAGTAATCAAACGATGCAACGGACCGCCACCAGCCAGTGAGAAACATTGGTACATTTGTGAGCATTCTGCATCCACAAAAGCAAAAGCAACAACACAAGAACATTTAAGATTTACTGTTAAAGTACTACAAAAACATTAAGTGAGACTAAAATGTCACCAGAGCAGATTTATTTCAATGCATTCATATGCTAATTCATACAAAATCTGTAGCCTAATTTTTTTTAAAATTACGGAAGCGTTATTGAACAAAAGTGACAGTTCCACTGCAAAACGTGGTCGACTTAAAAACGCGTCTAATTTATTGGCAGACAAGCTCATTGGCAATATTTACAAAGGACGTCAAAGAAAAAGTTTTTGTTTCATTCAAGAAGTGCAAACAACATCTGATCGTAAAGTTAATTGCCGTATTTCGTCTCGCATAAACCATAGACCTAAGACCTAATTATAAACAGTTTCAAAATCGTAGAATATCGGAGGTTTTTAAAATTCACTTTATTTATTCATAGTTAGTTCGAACATTAAAATCATGAGAACTCACAATGCGATCTGGTTTATGGCGTACGTAAGGGCAGAAAACAGTGCACGTGCAGGCTGAAACCACATCACGCAAATATCGCATATTACAAATCAATGTCGTAGTATTAAATAAAAAGGTCAAGGCCTCAAAGTGCGCACCTTTTCGATAAAACACGTAACAAATTCGATGTTCAATAGAACCACTCAAGTAACATACGGTCCTTAGCTTACATAGTCCCCCGCTGTTCAAAGTCGAACAACCTAAAGAATAACCTTAACAAGATATTTTTATACTTTTATAACTTGCGTTTACTAGTCATCTGTCGTTCCACTTGTAGATGTAAAAACCACTGGAAATATTTAGAAATAAACAGCTAGAAACTAACTCGCCGAGTACAGCAGAACACGAAAAGCCATAAAGATAAAAATAATCAACATACACAGTAAACCTTACTGTGGAGAATAGAGATTCAGCGTTGGACCCGGGTTTGCTCATGATGTCACATATGGCCTGGCGATCCGGAACTTCAAGTCTAACACACGGCAACAGAACAATAACATTACAACCGATTAAGTCAACAAGAAAAATTGAAGAAATGTTAGGGAAAACGATGTCAGCACCCAGCAGCCTACTGGAAATTTCGGCCTGTCCACTGTCAGTGAACGAATTACTGCTATTATTTTATTAGTAAGTATTTTATTAGAAAATGTTCCCCATCATGAAAATAAATTCGAAAATAAAAGCAATCCGTTTATTACCAAATGCACACAAAGTAACCCGACATGTACGAGTCATGAAATGTCTGTTGCAATAAACCCGATAGCTGTGGTCTATTTAATTGGGATTAACTACGAAAAGTTGGTGGCGTGGTGTAGTGGTAACGCGTTTGATCCGATCAACGAAGTTACTGTACGCCGGGCCCGGTTAACACTGTGATAAGTGACTGCCTGTGGACAGGTAAACCATCTCGGTATGTAACCAGCCGCCTAGGTCAACTCAGCTTTCCATCCCTCCGGGGTTGGTAAATCGAGTACCGGCCTATCTAGCTGGGGTTGAGGCGGGGCGCGTTCACCTGTGTTGGGTGGCAGGTAACACTGTGGGATCCCATGCGGCAGGTGACGCTCCGTAGCTCTGAAATGGACTTCCATTAAGAGCTATAAGCCTATAACATCACCACCACCTTTAAGTAGCTTCTATTCCTATACCTGATAGACGCAGCTTGCGCCTAATGAAAAATAGAGAGAAAAGTTTTGTTAAGGGTGTAGATCAAACCCTCCTCCTTTCGCTGGACAATCTACACTTTTATTTCTACATCATTAGCAATACTACCCGCTAAAGAGGAAAAGGAGGCTAAAGGGAGGGAATATCCAAAAGAAAAGGAAAATTGAGCTTAACTTGGGAGGAAGTTGCGCCCGATATCGATTCCAGATTTGGGGAAAACAGAAGCCACTGGTTAAACGGCAACCAAAAGTACGCAGATTAAAGCAAAGTATCAATTGATAGTATTATGAGACAGTGACTAACAGATAAACACCAAATACCTTTTAAATATGCCTTTGTCGTTATTCGGCGAGGAATAGAACGGACTGCTGTCATCACTGATTGTCAACTTACGCATTATGTCACCACTACCTTCAAACTGACCGTACAGCTGTCCGATCTGAAACACATTTACACATCAGCCGCAAAACTAAGGTTATGTAATCACTAAATGATTCGGCAATTGTCATAATGAATTGGTGATAATCAGCAAGAGAACGATTAAATCAGCTGACGGACAAGTAGTTGTCGACGTGCTTCCAAACAGACAAGGGAACAGTGGGAGTATTTTAGACTATATTGTCCAACAGCGCAGACACAGATGAATTTCTACATTGTTTCTCATTATCAGTTCTCTGGAAACGACATTTTCTGGCGGGGCAGTCGTAGTCTATACTAGGACACGGGCAACAGGAGAAAACACAACGACCCTACGAATTTTAGAACTTAGCGGTTAGCGTGATACCATCAGTACTACACGCGCAGCTTTTACGATACTTTGATATAAATAACCTACTACACATGTCTTCACTTGTTAAAGTGCATCAGTGCAAACATATATAAATACAGAGAACTAGGTTTATTAGTCTACAGATTTTGGCCTTACGTTGGTGGCTCTGGACCACTTGAGTCCTGACCAGTTAGTAGAGAGTAATACAGCGGTTCTAGCACAGCATCTTTATAATGGAGAGGGGTTTTTGTCAGCGCCCACAGTCACTGGCGCTACAGTGCAAGGGGTTTTGTCCAAAGCGGTAGTTTGTTGGTTCTGATGCGTATTCTTTTTACAATAGTGGGGTTTTCCAGTTAATGGTCGCTTGTCCCGAACATATTGAATTAATCTTTGTCAGTGGCGTATTTAGGATTTGGCAAAGGGGGCATGGCGAGCGCGCAGAGCGCGAGCCTATGACGGGGGTAAAAGGTAAAGGTAAAGGTAAAGGTTGTCAATTTGTATAGCGCATCATCGCGAGCATGCGCACGCTCCTAATGCGCTTTCGTCACTAACCAGAGCCGCCTGCCGCACGGCCACCGTGTGCAGCCTGCAGACACAGGCTGGCGCAGCGGCCGGCTAGGCAATCCCAGTCAGCTGTACCAAGGTCCCCACCGTAAGCCGCAAATTCGCCCATTTTTTCTGGGGGTCTGGGAGCAGAGCCCCCAGCGGGATCCAGGGGCAGAGCCCTTGGTCGGGGGGTCAGGAGGGCGAAGCCCCCCTGAAGCTGAAACACTTTTTGCTTTTGAACGTTCAATAGAAGCCGCAAATTCGCCCACTTTTTCTGAAATTTGCTGGAAAACGGCAAAAAACGTACCTTTTCATATAAAGTCGCCTGTAAAAAATTTTCATGGTCGGGCCAAAGGGGGAGGGGCATCGCACCGTGCCCCCTCCTAAATACGCCACTGATCTTTGTGCATAAACATTTAATTTTTTCTGATAATTCAATGCACAGTCTGCTAAAGTGTGGCTGCTAGCGTACCCTAACGTTTCCGTTATCATTCCCTGCGACTTATAAAATTGTGAGGTGTGGAAACTCTTTAGAGTAAAAATTGGAAGTGGAAAATTATGACATTTTAACCACTTATTGTCTTCGTCGTATCATTACCTCGCCGGGAGTTTCTGATAGCACGACGTATCCGTTGTTGTCGAGTAGATAACAATCGATCTCCTGCAAACAGCCAAGTACACTTGTCAACTTCGTTATTTTACTTAACTGAACATGAAAGCACATAAAAAATTAAAAATCTACAAATTTAGCAGAGTCAAACACACGCCACACGTAAAATAAGACATCTGCACAGCTTTTTTAATTTTTACTCCTCGCGCGCTACGTTCCTAACGTAGCGAAGGAGAGTACATGTATATGAAATATCAGTGTAATGTTGAGGACCGACCGACCGACGACCGTTCCTGGAAGAGCCTTGGTGGAAAAAGTTTAAATGGCCGTATCTCCATAACGGTGCCATATAGACGAGGAGACAATCTATATAATAATTGACAGTTACGACCGCCAATAACTTTTTAACGGCACGTCATACGGCCGCAAAATTTTGCAAGCAGATTCGTGTCGTACGTGACCGGGACATGGGCTAGGTGAAATGTCGCTAAAGAATCGTCCGTTTGAGAAAATTGCACTTTTTGCAAAAAAGTGTTTCTACCGTTGCAGCGAGACCAATAACGATTTCGATGCCAATCACTATTAGTATAATATTAGACTGGTTTCAAATAGACGCCGGGTCTCTAATAAAAGTTGAAAGGAAGAAAAAAGCACTTAGAAGAATACAGGAGAAAATAATGCGCAAGATGAATACATTAGATTGGCCACAATCTAATATTGTTTCTTGTTACACGTTTATAATTAAGGCCTCGCGGAACACAATACTTTACGGAACCGATAATGCTCAGTGGGGCGAGATTTCTTTCACACATTGTTGAAGGCTCAGTCGGTGGTCACTCGATTTAAGTGTACGGCACACTATAGGCTACCCACTCGGCTGTTAACCTATGCGTTTTAAAAGCACCCCAAGTTGAATCGGCTTGTAATTTTTTTTTCTTCGAATTAAAGTAACCTGTTGTCAGCAAATTTGTGGGAAGACGTCCACGCTTTTATCCATCAGAGCCTAATCGGGTTTAAATCGGGCAATGGTTTCAGCCGAGCAAGTAGGGTCGGTCGAGTAGGCCTATTACCGGACTGGCGCAGGTCAGGTTGCAGGCGGCCGTGGTGAAGTCGGGTGGACAGAGTCGGGTCGCGTTAACGAAGAACTCACGGAACTTGAGGTAGTTCATCTGCAGGCCGACGACCGCTGCTACAGCGTCATGTCCGTCCTCAGTGACCATCAGCGGCGTGCTACCGGTCACCAAGGTCCGACTCCAATCTATCTTACTGCTACCTATATATATATATATATACACATATGCACCTCACCGGTCACGTTATACGCCATGCTTGTAGCAAACGTAAAAAACAAGAAAGCCCAGCTATCGCTAAGGAAGACTCGCTACAGCTATACAGTTCCTGTTGCAGTATCGACTTTCAAACTCATCCAAGATCGATGATTTTCATCTTATCTCAAAGGGCGTATGCGATTTCCTATTATTGGTGATTAATAGTAACCTTGGCCCTCTCTCGCACCGTTTAGCCACAAGACAATCGACAACGACGCCAAGGACGCCGTGCAGCATAGCTGTAGCGCGTCAAAAATTGGAAAGTTAGTCATGCATTTTTGCGAAAAAAAATTTTCGAATGACATTGACTAAACTGTAGTAATAGGCTGTAGCAAGGCTGCTTTGAGTAGTTTGCTCTTTTTATTAATTTTGAAGCGAATTAAAACTGTACTTATTATGTTCTACACTCAGTGCAATGCAACGGAATACGTCGTAAGTTTATGTACGGTCGTTTGCTTGTGAACTGTATAACACACTTGATTTTGTAATAAATATTTTTAGTTACTGTTATTTTCACACTGACCAAAATAATAACGATGTTGATCTTGATCTTGGTCTAGTATGCTGTACTTGGAACGTCTTCTATATAGGTAGTACCGCGGCGCCACCTTGTGAATGATATAGATGTAACGAGATGATTTACCGTTTTTGAGGGGAACCGAGAAAGTGAAGGCAAACTCTCCAGTCTCAACAGCTCGCTGGTAATACAGCTCTTCAATCGTCGAGCGATGTTCACTGATGAAATCCCTGCACGCACATCACCGGATTATGACCGACATTAATATCGTCAACAACGATGAAAACCAAAATGAAATAATTTCTCATTCACAAAAAATACGAAAATAACAAAAAAGCATTTTAAAACCACACTGTACAGCATTACTGCCGGTTTTAAACGAAAAGCAAATAAATATAATAATTTTAATGAAGCAAAAACGTGACTGATACCGTAAAGAATCAACAAACTGAAAAGTCGGTACTTTAAAATACTCCCTCAACAGTAAAACTAATTTGGTATTTATTTAAATAAGTAAGTCAATAGGAAAATAAGTGCAGTAAGCCGCATTTCTACTCCAAAACGCCAGTTTTCATCATGTCTTCCCACAAATACCACAAAACAAATAATATTTTTTGACTACTTCCACATCACATTCTGCAACTGGTAAACGAAAAACTGCAAAAATATAATACTTCTGGAGGAGGCAGTAATAATAAAAGTCTCTTACGGTTCAATGGGATCTTTGACGAGCGTGAGATAGCGAGTGAGTCCGCCTTTCGTGCCAATAAACACCCGATGGATGCCATTCCTGCGTCAGTCACACAAAACGAAACAGGTTAGTCTCCTGTCTATAAGACTCACAACACACATTTCGGAAATTAAGAATTTTGGGCAAAATTTGAATGAAAGTAAATAAATACGTAACTAGAAAAGCAGTCAGAGACCGCAGACCTCCACCAACGCCATGTCGTTCGCCAGGTGGCATTACCATATGTGGCATATTGGCAGCGGGTTCCCTTATCTGCTAACACACAGGCATATTAACCGCGCGTCTCGTGAGCACTAGCTCAAATTTCCGGATTACCCCCAAAATTGAATCACTTGTAGTTTGTGCCATTCCCGACATTCCTTCAAAATTTCAGAAAGATCCTTCCATAACTTTTTAGTTATCTTGCTAACACATAGACAGACAGACAGACAGACAAACAAAAACCGGCAAAAACATAACCTCCTTGGCGGAGGTAAATAAATAACTAACAAGCATGTGAGACGAATGTGATGTATTATATTTTAACTTAATTTTTAAAAGACTACAATCTAACATTGTATTACCTACACCATTTGCAGCAAATTTAAACCTTTTCTTGCTAATTTTGTTTGCTCAGCCCTTTTAGTCTTTAGTTGTTTGTTTTTGTTAATTTTCTGATACATATATGCGGCTTATAGGCTATGAAAACGACAAAAACTAAAATATGCATACCTACTTAATAACTAATGTAATTAATCGAAATATTAGCGATTAGAGTGTATTAATACTCAAACTTTTAACGTTTGTTAAACTATAAATTTCCGGAGCTGTATAGTTGAATACAACACATTTTATAGAAACGTTTACAAGGTATTTGCAATATTTACCGGCGAAAAGTGGCGCCGTTGGGCGTATCTTGGAAGTTTTCTTTGAGCCAGCCTGACATGGCGCCGCGCGTCGCTTCAGCATCAAACATGAGGCTCTCCAGTAACTCGCGATCACCTGACAAAGCCGTTCGCTAAAGTGTGGAACCTCACAAATACATAAAATTTCTGAAAAGAAAACGAATACCTATGCATTAAACGTCGTATATAACGTTCGGATTTCGCAAGATGGCGTACAAAGCATGCCCTAAGCCACGGAATGTCGCGCTGCATTACACCAAGCGAACTTTCGAATATCGCGCAACACGTCATAAACACACCCTCGCAAGCTAAAAATTGGGCTGTTGTTCGACATTTTCGGGCCTGTGGGGACATCTTTTTGTGAGGCACTTCTTAGGCTGACACCCGAGCATATGAAACATGCCTGAACCGCCCGTGACAACCACCCAGCGGCGAACACATGCAACGCCTTAACAACGAGAAAGTTGAAAGGCTTGAGGTCGACTAAAGGTTTCAATGGTAATCTACCACAGAGCTACGGAGCATCACCTGCCCTATGCGATCACGCAATATTACCTGCCACCAGACACAGGTGAACGCGCTTCGCCGTAAGCCCAGCCAAGCAGGCCGGTACTTGATTTACCTACCCAGGAGGGATAAAAGGCTAAGTTGACTTTGGTGTTACCAATATGGTTTGCCTGTCTGCAAACAGTAACTGCTTGATAGCGACCCAACAGAAAGTGGAACTCACGACCTCTCGATCACAAGTACAACGTCTTAACCGTTACGCCAAAAGCCACAAAGTCGGTACGGGTATTTTTAGCTTCACAGAACGCTCTGGCGGCTACGTTATGTCATACCTGGGCCGTACTAGTTTGCTGGATATAACAATGCAATATGTAGCACACTAAGCGAGAAGCTGCAGGCAACATTTTGTACTTACAGATTTTATCTCGAAGGATTCGGACGTTTTGCCTGCCTCGCGTCAAGTATCGAATCAGCACCTCGACAGGATCCTGCTTCGTTTCATGTGTCAGCAGCTTGCAGTAATTCCTGCACAGAAAAAAAACAAAATCAAGTATAATTTGTATCCAGAGTTTTTATCAACTTTTTGTCTATGCTACAAAGTGGCGTAAGGTCGTGTATAAGAGTATAAAGTTTCCAAAACCAGTCAAAAAAATAACGAAAAGTATTTTGGACTACTCTGTACGAGTATGTAACTCTTGAATTATGCACTAATTTAAATAGACTGACAACGCACAGACTATGCAGCACAGTTATGTATGTTTCAAGAACTACTTAATCAGGGCCGTAGCTACATTTAAGACGAAAAGGCAAGTGCCTCCTCGTTATCAGCCGCTTGCATAAATTGTATCACAAAACAAAAGTTTCAGCTCAGTGAATTTTGAAAACTTTTCAGCTGCTTCTAAGCCTCTCACCAGAAGTATTAATTTGTAGTTAGCAATAGATCCCCAAAGCCGGCTAGCCCTGAGTTTCATGTTCTGGTCAGCATTTTCGTGGTTAAAGTTCCGGCTTAGCCGCGTTTTTTGCGGCAGCGGCGGCTTATCAAAAAATTTTGGCGGCTGGCGGCTGGGGGCCAGCTAAGTCGGAGGTTTAGGGCAGTGACGGATCTGAGAAAAAAAAGGAGTGGACATGCGGTCGCCCCCCTTTAAGCGCTATGCATAAGTAAACACTTCATATGCTTTGCCAAACCGCTAATTAATAAGTTTGTCTATCAAAACAGTAATTAAAATTGTTGCCGCTACATG
>Ga0209367_1003270_pt1 | contig 21973 bp, 14 predicted proteins | sample WorMetLIZISLAND2_FD_187412 | JGI IMG/M metagenome (GOLD analysis project Ga0209367, IMG submission 187412) | Marine gutless worms symbiont microbial communities from Max Planck institute for Marine Microbiology, Germany - Olavius geniculatus... ... | reverse complement strand
GCACAAAAAGTCACGCAAGAGTTATATTTCACCTATTTGGGGGGAAGCCCCCCGTAAACGGATTTTTACCAAATTTTGAGCATCAGGAGATATGCTGGATGTAATCATCTGTGCAGATTTTGGTGTGGAAAAATTAAGGGGTTTGGGAAATACGAGGGGTCAAATTTTGGAGTTTCCCATTGAAATGGCTGGTCACCTTTACAACAGGGCTGGTGCTACCGCGCAGCCTGTGATATGCATGTCCACAAACCGTCATTCACCCATCCAAGTAGTAACCAGTTGCCACTTGACAGTAATTCATCCGGGAGTTGAACCAAGGACTTTCCGTCGTGAGTTTGACATCTTACCATCATCTCCCCGAGCCAGTAGTATTAGTAGTCAGTGGTATATGAAAATCTGACTTAGCTGATATTTATTCGATTAAACAGTTCTGGAAAGTCAGGAGAAATGGACGTTAAAAGGTTCCAGACAGTCATGGAAAATCACTTTCATTGTTCTATGTGGACGGTACAACATTAATGTTAATAATTATTATCTGATAAAATTTGGAAAAATGTGATAACGTTTTTCTCAAACCTGTGAATACTTACTGTTTGCAGCAACGGCACTTGCAAACGGTTGTTTTGAAGCTTTTATCTAATAAAATTTTGAAAATCGTTTATCTGATATCAATTGATATTAATAATTACCTCCGCCAAGGAGGTTATGTTTTTGCCGGTTTTTGTCTGTTTGTCTCTCTGTGTGTTAGCAAGATAACTCAAAAAGTTATGGACGGATCTTTCTGAAATTTTGAGGGTGTGTCGGGAATGGCACAAACTACCAGTGATTCAATTTTGGGGGTGATCCGGAAGGAATCCTGGATTCTGGATCACTTTGTAATTTTCGTTACCATTGTGTTAAAGGGGGCATAAGCGAAACCGCTGGCAAAGCGAATATGTTGACGCCACCTGGCGAATAGCATTGCCTTGGCAGAGGTACCTGCGAGCTATGATTGCTTTCTAGTATTGATGATGTGTTTGACATGCAGAAAAACAGTCGTTACGACGGCCAGATAGCCGTGTTCGGTTCAGAGTTTCAGCAGAAACTAGCAGACGTTTCCTACTTCCTGGTAAGTATGTTGCATACTGGTTGTCTAGTTCTAGCTTTAGTTGTAGTTGTAGCCATAGTAAAGTAAGCAGTTAGATGGTTCTGTGAAAGATATAAGCCTGAGATCAGAAAAACTAAAAAGGAACGAAATTAAACACAACCGAAACTAGAAAAAAACTACCATGAGAAAACCGCAAGGTAGTTCAGATATTCGCAAAATCAGTCCAAAGGAGTAAGGTCAGAAGTAAGTAAAATGTGGATTTATATAGCATGTAATAGCCCCTTCGAATGCACCACATACAGTCATCATCATCATCATTTCTGGCAAGCACCACTAAGAGTGCGTGGTGCCAAACGTAGACATCAATCTCCGGAGTGGACGGTTCTGAGCCAAGTCAACTGCGTCGTCCGTATTGAGGTCGCTGGATTTCAGATCCTGCTGAATGGTTTTCATCCATGCAATACGAGGACGTCCCAGTGGTCTCGTCCAGTTACCTGCAGGGGAAGCTGTTAAGATCTGTTTTGCATCTGTTTCATTGGGCATTCGTGCAATGTGTCCGAACAGGGACAGGCGCCTTGACTGGACTATGGCTGAAAGATGGGGTACAGTAGTGGACTGAACAGAAAAATGTCTTTAGTAGTTGTACAAAGATTAGACAGGATTAGGCAAATCACTCTGTGGTCAGTGTCTATTGATTTCCATGTCATCGGGCCGGCGACAAAGAAAGCCTGACGTCTGTATGAACTCAGTCGGTAAGATGGCACAACAAACTGATCACCGACAGCAGAACGAAGACGATGTCTTGAGGCAGTCGCAGAGACTGGGGTAGAGTGTGCCGCAAGAATCGACTTATACACTAGATTCTATGGTATTTGTTGTTGTTTGCTAGGTGGGGGCTGGTGCAATAGGCTGTGAGATGCTGAAGAATTGGGCGATGATGGGGGTTGGTGTCGGATCAAACGGTCGCATAATCGTCACAGACATGGACGTCATTGAAAAGTCAAATCTCAACCGACAGTTCCTCTTCCGGCCTTGGGATGTACAGGTATGTAGTAGTAGTAGTTGTTGTTGTTGCAGTCGTTGTAAACGTAAATGTAAAACGTCAATTTATATAGCACATTATTGCTAAGAATCAACCTTTAACGTGCTTAATAGTAGTAGCATTCATTGGAATGGTGCATGCATGTGACTGATCTATTGAATCTAGGGATATATAGGTGTGTAGCAGTAGAGGTAATTGTAGCAGCAGTAGTTGTGTAGCAGTAGAGGTAATTGTAGCAGCAGTAGTTGTTACTGCTACTGTTGTTGCTGCTTCTAGTACTACTAGACAACAGTCGTAGTAGTCGTAGCAGTAGCCAAATTTTTGTAAATCGCTCGAAGAACGAGAGTCTCTATGCATCAACCTGTTGTTGTTGTTGTTGTTGCTACTGCTTTGTGGTTGTTGCTGTTGCTGTTGTCGTAGTTGTGCTACAAACAGTACTTTTGTTGTAGTAGTATTAGTTGTTGTTGTTGTGCACTGAAGGCCAAGTTAACCATGGCTGCAGTAGCAATCAAACAGATTGATCCTGCTGTGAACATTGATGCATGGTAGTAGTATTTGCTGTTGTTGTTCTTGGTAGAAAGCCAAGTCAACCACGGCTGCAGCGGCGGTGAAACGGATGAACCTTGCAGTAAACATTGACGCACAAATGAACCGAGTGGGTCCAGAGACGGAACACATCTATACGGACACTTTCTTTGAGAAGCTGACTGGTGTTGCTAATGCCTTGGACAATGTCGATGCCCGTATGTACTATTACTACAAGTTTACAACCACTACTGCTACTAGTAGTAGTAGTAGTAGCATTAGTAGTAGTAGAACAACTACGATGTAGAAGCTAATGTAAGATAGCAAATCGGACTTGTAAGCACCCAAGGAAAGAAACAGAGGCACTTGCTGTATGTTACAGTCATGACTTGTCACACTCTGCAACAGTAAACAGACATAAGTTTTGGAGTATTAAGTGTGAACTTTGTAGGATCACTAGGGCCCACAGTTTTCTGCGGGCTGCGGAATTTTGAGCCGAGCTGCAGACATTGCTTTTTTCACAGAATTTTGCAAGTTGAGAAATGACCAATTATTTGTACAATCGTCAGCTTCATAACGTAGTTAAATAGACTAAACATATCACAGAAAAATCAAGCTGAACTGCCTAAATATGTGGGCCCTACTAATAAGTAATAACCATCACAGTATGCCACAATCGTAAAAAAAACAGTGTGACTTGACAGACTGCAGTCTTAAAAAATCACAGAATTTTGCGAACTGGCCCGTGAAATTTGGCAAAATTTTCCACGGAAAACCGTGGGCCCTAAAGATCAGTAGTGCACAATGTTCAGAAAAAAGCACCCACTATGTTTCCTTTTATATCTCCATGGAAAATATTCAGATTTTCATAAAGTTTTCAGCGAATGTCTAGGAGAAAACTAGTATTCCACCGGTGGAAAAGTTAAATATTCTTTACTACTGGTGACATCATGCTGACGTCATATTTCCGCGTTTGTAAATGGGTTTTACTGTAGACACATCTGATAAAATGCGTGTGAGTCAGCAAGGGTTATGTAGCCGTAGGTTTGTGTTACATGTTTCTGGACAATGGACAGACAATGGAATATTGATGGAATAAAACTTTAATACATATATTTGACATGACCGGCAGTTTCAAGCCGTTTAACTGATAATGGGCAAGTGGTCATCCTCGCAGTGATGCAGTGTGCCAGCATCAACAAAGATGAGGATCTCGCCCTCAGCGAAGAAGATAAGCCATGGAAACAGTTCACAATAAAAAAATTGCATGACGGATTAACATATTTTTGGGGTCAGTTAACACAATGACCAAGTGATGTGTTTTAACATTTCATCAAATGTCTGTTTTCAGTGGTAAGACCCATAATTTACAAACATATAATTATGATGTCACACAGTGTGTTACTGATCTTTAGTCAGTAGCATTTCATGTCTACATGTTACATAAATTCACCAGTTACAAGCTTCATAAATTAGTCTGTTGTTGAGTGTTGGCTCTCGCTTTGGTTTTCTTTGGAAAGACTGTTTGCTAAGTGGCTAAGTGGTACTGTGGTGGACAGTTAGTAACCACAGATACAAAGAAATTGATAACTTGACTCGTTGTCTCGGTTCATCGACTTGCCATTCTTTCCTGACGTGTATTGCTTTCCTGATCTATCAGTCTGTCTTTTTTTGTCAGTCAGAAGAAGGTAGCAGTAGTTGCTGACAGACAAATTAATAAAAGTTGTATTTTAATTGCTTTGTAACTTATTAGTTACTGTATCAACCTGTGAGTTTATTTGCAGAGTATTTTGTAGTTACTAAGTTTACTGCAGTAGTAGTAGTAGTTGTTGTTGTTGTACTAGTTGTTTGTAGTTGTGTTTTGTGCTGCCAGGCATGTACATGGACCGGCGGTGTGTGTACTATCGCAAGCCGTTGCTGGAGTCTGGCACACTAGGCACTAAGGGCAACGTCCAGGTGGTCATCCCTCATCTCACAGAGTCGTACTCGTCATCTCAGGACCCACCGGAGAAGTCCATCCCCATCTGTACTCTCAAGAACTTCCCCAATGCCATCGAACACACCCTTCAGGTATTGATACTTCACTTATTCTGTTTGGTTGAATACAGTAACGTGCTGCTGCCTATTGGTGAAATAAAGTGGCTTTGTATTAAATGAGTTCAGATTATGTCTTATATTGCAATTGTTTGGTTTGGTTGTCTTTTGTCCGCTTTATTGTCAGTTTTTGGCAATATTTTCCCAGACCTGCACGGTCTACACTCGCTGGTTCCTTGAGTCTATTGGGGCCCCAGACTCCCAAACTTTTATCTTGCCTACACTGTGGGGTGCACGGATCAATGCATGGGGTTGCATGAGTGGTCCTCATGCTCGTATACAATTTCACTGCAGCAAAAAAGTTGAAAAATGCTGTGTGCCGTGGACAGTATGCTGTGCATGTTTCTGCTTGTAAAAATGAAATCTAATTCTTGATAGAGTGATACTTGTAGAAGTCAGACTCATGATCGGAAACACTTTGCAGTGTCGGAAGTAGAAGCCGATTGGCGTGAGCTAAATGATACTGCAGTGCATTAGGACAGCTGTGAAGTAAAACTCATTTGTAGTCCATTGAAGCTAACTTGCAGCGCAGCCTGCAGACATACTACTGCCCCGATCAGCGACACTTGGCCTTAACTTACCTCGTAGCCCATAAGCTCCGACCCCTCAGCCGTTGCCGTTAGTCGTAAACCTTCATTTCATTTCATATTAGCAAGTTGCCAGCGTGTTGTCTTTTGGTTCAGCGTGATGTCAGAAACCTGGTCATCATCGGCTGAGTTCTCAATATTCTGAGGTGATATCGCTCTTGCAGTCTATTCCTACAGTACACATGTCTTCGTAATGTGGTCTGTCATCTGTCACATTTGTGCACTTTGCTTGAACCATTTGGTGGATTCAAATGCGATCTGGCAGGCAGACTTGTGGGGTTTAATGACACACCCCCAATGAATGAATGAAGATGATTTATGATTCACCAGGTGGCAGCATTGATCAGTGATTCTGCCTTTAACAAATTGTTTTGGTTTGTGTCATTGTTGTTGTGTGACTTGTAGTAGTTGTTGGTTAAAGGTTAAAAAGGTTAAAGGTCGCGTATAGCTCCTAATGAGCGAACCCATCTCAGAGCTACGGGGCGTCACTTGTCATATGAAATCACACAGTGTTACCTGCCATTCGACAGAGGTGAACACGCCCCGCCTTAACCCCAGCCAGATAGGCCGGTACTCGATTTACCTACCCCGGAGGGATGGAAGGCTGAGTTGACCTAGGCGGTTGGTTACATCCCGAGATGGTTTACCTGCCTACAGGCAGTCACCCATCGCAGTATTAACCGGGCCCGGCATACAGTAACTTCGCTGATCAGATCAGACGCGTTACCACTACACCACGCCTACCGCCCTATCTGTTGTATCTGTTGTTGTTGTAGTGGGCACGTGATCTATTTGAGGGTCTATTCCGTCAGCCCGTCGAGACAGCCAAACAGTTTCTGACTGATGCTAGGTTCATTGATAGAGTTATGAAACTGCCCGGCAGCCAGCCGGTACGTTGTAGTTCTCTATAATATACATGTACTTTCTGTCAATTTTTAATTGCCTGTCCAATGCAATGCATAGCATTAGACAAAGTACAAAATCACCTTAGTGTCCGTGCGTCCGTGCATGCATCTAACATTTCTTAAGCTATCTTCCTTTCACCTTCCCTTTCCCTTCCCCTTTTCTCCCCCTTTCCTTTCTCCTTTCTCTTGTCCTTTCTCCTTTCCTTTCCCCTTCCCCATTTTCCTGCCTCTTTCCTTTCCCCTTCTCCATCCCTTTTTCCTTCCTTTTCTCTTTCCCTTCTCTTTGACCTCACAGCAGCTTTTGACACTGTGGACCACGACCTCATGTTACTGAAGCCAAGGTTGCGCACCATTGTTACTGGTTGTATGGTGTCTGTTCCGCTGTGTAATGTCATATCAGAATTAGACCCGTGTTTCAGCGCTGCTGATGAGCCAAACTACTTTTATGGCGTTAAGCTTCAGTCGTCTGGAGCCACACCAGCCGGCGACGTCGGCAATGCAGCCTTGAAGGCTGGGATCAGTGGTATTAACTTGAGATGGCATTGTGTACTTGTGAACCTGAAAAGTAATGGCAGTCTACTACTGGGTTTGTGACTATGTTACCTGCAGGCTGACTGCTTAGAGGCCGGGATCAGCTCTGGACCCTACGCTCGTATTGAGTATCAATTACTTTTGCTTTTATACTTTACTACTACTATTGCTATGACTACTACTCTCTCTCCTTCAGGCTGGTTTAGATCCCTCGGGTGAGGGGTCAGCCACACGGGTTCTCCGTCTCCACTCGGCTCTATTCTCCACGTCCATCAGGTCGACCTGCAAGTCCTCCATGTTGTACTTCACGACGTCGATCCACCTTTTTCTCTGTCTTCCCCTACTCCGTTGTCCACATACGTCTGCCTCCAAGATTCTCCTGACACAATCCTCCTCTTCTCGGCGTTGTCCATGCCCAAATCATATCAACCTGGCCTCCCGTACTTTGTCCGTGATGCACGCTACTCCGAGGATGCGACTACTCCAACTACTACCACCGCTACTAATTCTAATACTGTACGTTGCAGATGGACAACGTAGAGGCAGTAAAGAGCGTTCTGGTCGATGGTCGTCCTCAGAACTTCGCCGACTGCGTGTCTTGGGCTCGTAATCTTTTCGAAGACAATTTTTCCAACCAGATTCGTCAGCTGCTGTATAACTTCCCGCCGGACCAGGTGACGAGCTCTGGGGCGCCGTTCTGGTCTGGACCCAAACGATGTCCACATTCACTTCAGTTTGACATCAACAATGTGAGTATTATAGTATTATACTATCAGTACATAGCATTGTGTATGTATATATGTAGAATTATACTAGTATGTGCATACGGCATGTTTCAAAAAAACTGTTCCAGTCTAGTTTAGCCATTTAGAACAAGAAATTTTTACTGCTTTTGGGGAGAAACATGGTGTAATAAAAATTTTTGCTTATATTTCACTCATTTGTCAAGAAGCTGCATGGATGAAATTTTGCACGATGGTATGTCTTGCAGACATAATCGACTGTGCCATATTCTGTCTGAACATCAGGGATTTCAGATCTGTTGGGGGTGGGTGCAAATTTTTGGCATTCTCTCAGAACTGAAATGTTGCCATTGTCTTGTGACTCGAGTTACTGTTAAGCATGTGACTTTCTTCTGTGTTGTATTTAATAGCAGCATCTTGATTCGTGATTCTAGTTCTTGGCCAACAAACTTAAGCAATGCCTGTCGGATCCCCGAGCTCCCACACGAGTAGGAATAGACACGATTCATACGAGAAAAATTTTAAGCATTTATTTACAGCAAACTTTAATCCAATAATCTAATCCATTTAATCCAATTGACATCGTCCCATATCGGCCACTCAGCACAGCAGCTAGTCACAGTCTGATGGGCCACAGGTTGATAGCCCACCTCTACCGTCTGTATACCGTCATGTGATCCCCCGCCAGCCCGGAGCCCGGACCAGGTCTCTGACAATGCCAGGCCGGGTTAGTACTTGGATTCGTTTGTGACCGACTGGTGGCAGTTGCCTCTATGTCTGTAAGGTCCACTCAGCTTGCCTATGCCTTTGTGCGTAGCTGCATTGTGTGCCAGCAAAACCTAGGAAGTAAACACTAATCAGGCACACCATGTGACGCACTAGTCTCATGCTTTGCAGTGTAAACTGGTGTCTGACTGAGCACTACGGAAACGGAAATCACTGCTGGCATTTCTGTGATTTGAGAAGGACATCACAGTTACATTTTATATTTATGTTTATTTGGTTAATTGTTTGTGAACAGTCGGTTCATCTGGACTTTGTGATTGCCGCGGCCAATCTGCGCGCTGCAATCTACGGCATCCCACAAACCCGTGACCACCGCGCTATTGCTGGCATGGCAGCCGACGTCAACGTACCCATTTTTACACCGAAGGCCGGGGTCAGAATTGACATAACGGAGACCGACGCACAGTCACGCAACAATGGCAGCTATGGTCTGTCGCTGTAGTAGTCGTAGCAGGGATGCAGTAGTAGTATGTTAAAGACTAAAGGTTGCGTAAAGCTATTGACGGCAAACCCATCACAGAGCTGCAGAGCATCACCTGCCATATGAGGTCACACATTGTTACTTGCCACCTAATGCAGGCGAATGTGCTCTTTCTTATATATATATATATATATATATATATATATATAAAACTCGGCCAAGCAAGCCGACACTAGATTCACCTGCCTTGGAGGTGTGATAGACTGAGTTGACATCGGTGTTGGTTATCTACTGAGATGGTTTGTTTCTTTACACACAAGCAGGCAAACAAAAGATAGAAGCAGGCTACTTGATAGCAGCCCAACTGGGAATCGAATCCACAACCTGTGGATCGCAAGTCCAGTGTTCTAACTGTAGTGTCACCAAGCCGCATTAGTAGTAGTTGTGGTTGTAGTTGTGTGGCTCGGTAGTCTTAACGGTCACGTGTCGGACTTGTAATCCTGAGGTCACTCAGGGGCACAGGTTCGAGTCGGCACCGGGACACTGCCGGGTAACAGCCTTAGGCAAGTTGTTCACACACTTGCCTCTGTCGCCAAGCAGTATAATTTGGTACCGGCTTCACCGCTGCGACGTAAACAGGCACACTGTGCGATACACTGGCCCCATATCCGTGGTCTCGCAGTGTAAAAACTGGTGTCTGGCTGAGGGCCAAGAAAACGGAGATCAGTGCCGCCCTATGGGCCGTAAGGCTCGGGAAGGACTTTACAATTTTACGTTTATGTGGTTGTAGTTGTAGTAGCTATGGTTGTAGTACTATTAGTTGTAGTCATAGTAGCAATAGCAGTAGCTGTAATAGAGTAGTTGTAATCCTTATGTTGTGATATGGTATTGCGCTTAACTTCTGTCTAATCAGCATTCTTACGATATGGCACAGTTAGTATCCGGATGCATGACTGTCTGCGGTAGGTAAACCGTTTTGGTATGTAGTTGTAGTGGTTGTTGTTGTACTTATTGTGTTTGTGTTGTAGACCCTGATGCTCTCAATGACATGCTTAGGGTTTTACCCACTCCGACCAGTGTTCAGGGTCTGAAGTTGAACCCAATTGAGTTTGAGAAGGACGATGACACAAACTTTCATATGGACTTCATTGTCGCCACGTCAAACCTACGTGCTGAGAACTACGACATTGAACCGGCCGATCGACACAAAGTACAGTGGTTACACATACTGTATTAGCAGCAGATGGTGGGACTGATTCTCTGTATTGATGTTTGCTTTTAACTGAGTTGGTCAGCATGCTAGCAGTATTGGTAAATCGTTCTTTCTCTGACGGTGGCCATGTAACCATTTGCTGTTACTCATTTTGGCCACATGCGGATTGATGGCCAGGGTCGAGTTGGTCTCGGTGGTTTGGTCGAAGACGATGCACCTGTGAACATCACGTAATTGAGTACTAACCTACCTGACGTTGAGTAAATTTTTGATGCTACCAACGATGTTATCAATAGACCAAGCTGCCATCTCGATGATGGATGAATGTAGCCAAAATGTTCTGAAATCAGATGTTTAATTGAGATTGCGGCAATTGTCTGTAGAGCAAACTGATAGCGGGTAAGATCATTCCAGCGATTGCAACTACGACATCAATGGTTGTTGGACTTGTCTGTCTGGAGTTCTACAAGGTCAGTTGCTCATTGAATGTAATAGACTAGCAGTAGTCATCATCATCATCATCATCGACAACCGTGGGCTCAACACCTGTTGGTGTCTGATGCCATTGTTACTATCGCTACCCACCGCTGCCTGTCTAGGGCAGCGTGGCTTAACTCCTGCAGGGTTGCCCCACACCACTGCTCCATGTCATCTGACCATTCTCGGTGAGGCCGTCCTCTTTTGTTTGAACCATCCATCATTCCGAACACCAGGGTCTTTATCTTTCTGCTGTCGTCCATCTTGCAGATATGGCCGAAGAGGCGCAACTTTCTCTGTATCACTTTCTGCAGTAGGGTTTCTGTTAGTAGTAGTAATAGCAATAGTGAACAGTCATGTTTGTGGTGACCGGTTAGTACTTGGACGGGTGACTGTCTGTGAACAGGTAAACTATCTCGGTACGAAGACAGCCAGCTAGGTTGACTCAGCCTTCTAAATGGCAATGCTGGGTGCCATAGTGTAAATGCTGGATCGAAGGCTCAGGACTCGGGTTGATTGGTTTGGTTGTCCACCAGGCAGTCACCAAATGAACCGGGTGAACTCATGCAGTGGCAGTTCACTGCTATGATGCCAACACTGTAAACATTTTGGTGCTGTTACTATTATTACAATTTTAAAAAAAAATTTTAGTATCCCCGGTAGTAAAGATCCCGGGGGTTAAAAACTAAACTAAACGTAAAAAAACTACTGGGATGACCAGAGGTCCGATGTGTCGTTTGTACAAAAACTGTCACGAACGCTATTATTATTGCTTTTATAACTATCCATCGAGGTTAACTTCGCCTTTTATTCTGTTGGCACATGTTGGGTTAGGTAAATCGAGTAATGATCAGTCTGGCTTGGGTTCAAGCAGTGCACATTCACCTGTGCTAGGTGTCAGGTGTGATCCGATATGGCAGCTGATGCTCTGTAGCTCTGAGATTGGTTCCGGGGAAGTTATGGACACTGGACTTCTGTAACCTTTTAATCATTGGTCGGATGTTATCTGCGTATGACCGACTGACCGGCTGACTCATTTCTGCCGACAGACTGTACGGCAGGTGATCCCATATGGCAGGTGATGCTCTGTAGCTCTCAGCTGACTTCATTGAAGAGCCATGCAGATGCTATAGTCTTTGATCTGATGTTGTCTGTTGTGTGTACACAGCTGGTTCAAGGTCACAAGAGTCTCGACATGTACAAGAACGGTTTCATCAACCTCGCTCTGCCGTTCTTTGGTTTCTCCGAGCCGATAGCCGCACCAAAGATCAAGGTCAGTTGACATTCAGTTCTCCGTGGAGTGTACTTTCAAGGTAACTAAGCTGCGTCAGTGCATCAGAATACAACCTGCGGTCTGATACCTTCATTTACTTACTATTTGTTTTGTTGGCAGAATTACACGAAAAGTTTAAGGGGGTTTGGCTAAAAAAATTCAGGGAAGTTTAAACTTTGCCGAGTTTAAAGGTGATTAGATATTTGTGGTGATTCGGATCAGTGTCTTGATCCAGCGTAGGTTTGCAGCATTATTAAGTAGAAATTGTAATTGTAATTGTAATTTAGCTTATCAGTTACTGTTTTGTTCGCTCTGTATGAGTTATTTGGTGTTTTAAATTTTTTCTGTTCTTAGATATGTCTAGAATTTTTGCTTGACAGCTGTTGAAAGTTAGTCTTTAAGCTTACCCTATTTGAGGGTTTCACTGAAGTTATGTGTGATAGTTTTAATTCACACTGATACTCTGTGTACTTGGTTGAACTGGTTCAATGTATTTTCCGATGTGCCTATTCCATCTACTGCATGACGAACTACACTGGCTTAACGTTCCTGAGCGAGTGCGGTTCACTGGTGCCTTCAAGTTAAAGCACCGAAGTACCTGGTCGATCACTGCATCCCAGTCTCCAATGTTGCCAGTTGACAACATCTGAGATCTGTCAGTCGACGCTTTCTTACTGCTCCGCGGTTTCGACGAAGCACGTTCGACCGTCGGGCCTTCCCTGTTGGAGGTCCGATGGCTTGGAACTCGTTACCGGACAATCTCCGTGTTCCATCGTTCTGTAGCAGTGGCATCAGTCGTGGCTTAGAACTGTGCTGTTAACGAGATGCTAGTGTATTCAGCGCATTAGAGACTCTTTGTGATATTGCACTATATAAATTTAACGTTGACATTAATTGACATTGTTCTGTGTGGTGCTACAATGCTGATTTTACTGCTAATGAGACTGCTAAGTACTACTACATTGGCAGTCACATTGTTACTACACTGTGTTCGTTAAAAAAACTGACCCGTTAGACATCATGCAACAAAAATGTCAAATCTGAACGAATTTGGATAAAGTTTTGTGCACTCAATTTCCAATAAATTCCTGAAGTGATTGCCAAATTTCGTTGAAAAATATTATTTTTTTCCAAAATTATTGAATGTTGAATATCAATAACAAAATATCTTCATTGCCAGTATGGCGTTACATACTGCAGTTGCTAAAGCGGAAGTGACGTTTGTTGATGCAATCAAAATAACGTAAACAATAAAATATGGTGTTTTCTGCAGATAAGGCGATCGTATTTTAATTAAACTGTAGAGAGAAGAAAAGGAGTATGGAGCTAAAAAGTTTATTGCAGAATTTTCCAGCAAGCCGTGGACACTGTCAGGATTAAACAAACGTGTTAATAAATGATGCATTGTTAATTTAAAAGTTTGCCAGAATCAGATGTTGTTTGTTGAAGTTACGCAAAGGTACACAGGGGTTTACTTATGTAACACCACATTGGTAACGGAGATATTTTGTTATTGATATTCAACAGTCAATAACCCAGCTAAGAAATAAAATTTTTCAACAAAATTTTGTGACAGCTACAGGAATTAATTGGGGGTTAGGGGGGTGTACGAAACTTTATTCAGATTTAGTCAGATTTGACGTTTTTATTACACAAAGTCTAGGGGTCAGTTTTTTACCAGATACAGTACGTGAGTTCATGTTTCGTCGAGAAATAGGATTATCTTTTTTATAATCGGCATCTGCTTAATCTGACATCCGCTAAGAACCGAATCCGATTAACTTACTTCTTATCCATAGGTTAAGAAGTGAACTGAAAATTGATTACAAAGTTTCTAATCGCTAGGGATTAAGAAAATCCGTCTGTTCTTTTGCATTGGAGTTGTCTGGTGTTAATCGGTAACGCTTGGATTAACTTTGGTGTTAGCTGCTGTTTCCAATTATCTTTCTTCTTATCTGGTAGATAATCGGAAACGTTTTTTCTTAGAAGAAAGATAACACTGAATTCTAACTTGTTTCCGATTATCTTGGTATTTATTCCAAGAGAAAGTGTCGACTGAAGCGATAATCCTACTTCTCGACGAAACATGAACTCACGTACTGTAAATACTGATGAGTTGGGTGTTTTGTTATGCTGTGTAGTATTATGACACGGAGTTCACGCTGTGGGATCGCTTCGAGGTCGACGGTGAGCTGACTTTGGAGCAGTTCCTGCAGTTTTTCCAGGTTTGTATCACTGTCTTTGCCGTCACCTCTCAAAAAAGCTTAAAGGCTGTGTATAACTCTACGGAATACCATCACAGAGCTATGGAGTATCTCACATCATATCGGATCACACAGTGACACCCGACACAGGTGATCATGCCCCACCTTAACCCCAGCCACACATTCACCTGCCCCGCAGTGATGGAATGTTTTACGTGAATTACACTGGCTGCTGGTGTGACGCTGTGTCGAGTTCAAGATAGCCACACTGGTGTTCAAGGCATTGAACAATTTGGCACCTCCATACCTGGTCAACGATTGCAACTTGGTCGGCGACGACACTCGCCGACTACATTCAGCCGCCTTTGTCACTTGTACTGTACCGAGGACAAGGACATGGCTCGGTGACAGATCATTCGCCGTCGCCGGCCCACGAGTCTGGAACAGTTTGCCGGCTGCACTGCAGACCGTAGAGGACTACGAACAGTTCAAAGTGCAACTAAGGACACATTTGTTTGACTGATTGAAACTGCGGCGCCTAGTGACTTCTGCTTTTAGGCGCCGTGTATAAATCCGCTTTATTATTATTATTATTATTAGTTGACCTTGGTGTTTGGTTATGTCATAATAGATGACGTGATGTCGAAGTAGTAACCACTTGATTGCGACCAGACTTTTTTGAGTCAAACCACAAGTTTTCAATGGTAAGTCTGACAACTTGCCATTGTGCCGCAAAGCTGCTAAAATTGAATCGGGTGTCATGTGCGTTTTTTTCTCCAATTTTAACTTTTTGTTAGGTAGCTGGTAATTAGCTCATTATGTGACTTCTAAAAGCAGTCGCTCCGTCAATATTTCCGGTTAACTTGCAAGTTACAGAATTAGATGGTAAGCATAAACAGCAGTAAATTGGGTGTTATTCTTCCCCGGCAGATGTCTGGAGACAACCAGTCGATTTCACTGTATAAACTCGCCAGCAACCTCACTCCAGCAGTCCAATTTTAGTTCATTATTTCACTAATAATGAGATATTTTATATCGAGATTAAATCGTTGGAACTTTTTAGCCATATGGTCTTAACAGATTTTCAGATTTCTGGTTGTTTGATTTATTCATGGATTGATCACAGATTGCTTCATTGATCTATTAGTCGATAGACGCGCTTGCACCCTGATTGTTTCTGAGACTATGGCGCTTTAAAAATCATTTGCTTACTTACTTACTATGTGACGCATTGATTGGATGATTGTGTTGGTTGATGTACAGGACGAGCACAAGTTGGAGATAACGATGTTGTCACAGAACGTGTCGATGCTTTACTCATTCTTTATGAGTCAGGACAAGCGTGCCGCACGTCTGCCTATGCTGTCAGTTGAAAAATTGGTTTTCTGATTTTCATTTTGTCGGGTTCTGCAGAAATTGCTCAGATCTAAGACTCGAATAGTATCAAAGCAGTCATGAATTATGATTTTTTCACGGTTTTACAAATGTCCGCAAATTTAAAAATAACTGTTGCGTAACTGATGACAGTGTTAGAAGTATAAATTAAATTTTTCAATTTAAATTTTGATTTTTTTCATGGTTTTAAAAATGTCGGTAATGTTTCGAAATACCAACAGTAGTAGTGAGTTCGTTTTTTGCAAAACAGCAGATTAAGGTGGTCGTAATTATGCTAGTTCGTATTTTACATTGTTTTAGAAGAAGTCGCACACTCGGGTCATAATAGTGTTTTTGTATTGTCGGACTCATGGTGCTATATAAATTTTTTATTGTTATTATTATTAGATGACGTGATATTATCAGCGTTTGTCATGTTAGGATTGTGTATGGTCGAGGTTTTATAAAAACGGGTGGTTTATTTTTAAGAAAACCCAATTTGGCTTTGTTGGATTTTGTTTTTTTTGGGGGGGAGGGTTAAACCTGGGTTTTTCAGAAGGCCCAGCTTGACATACTGAGTGAATGAACTGGCAGTTAGTTCATTTGAGTTCAGTATATTTCGCTAAGTGACTAGTTCATTTCGTTCGTTCTGTATGTGCCTTAAAGGTTATAGGTTGTGTATGTATCTGTTTATGGGAAACCCATCTCAGATCTACGAAGCATCACCTGCCATATGAGATCACATAGGTGACACAGGTGAGCACATCCAGCCACACAGGCCGGTACTCGATCGATCAATTTATCCTGCAAAAATAAAAGGCTGAGTTGATCTTGGTGTTTAATATAAATCTCAATGGTTCATCCATCCACAGTTACCCATCCAAGTAGTATAAACTTGATAGCAAGCCTCCCGAGAATAAAACCTACTGATTGTATGTCTTATGCTACGAAGCCGCCACCGTGTCGTCACGTTGTTGCTTGTTCGCTGTTACCGTCCTCCAATAGACGGCATTATAAGATTGATGACTGTCTGGAGGATAACAGGGAAGATTATTAGAACTACCATTATGTTAATTACGTATGCATGCGTATGGAGTTCTTACAATTTTTGGTTAACCTCATTTTTGTGCTTTGTGTTTCTGTAAAGGTTAAACTTTCTGTCTATTGTAAAGTTTAAACTTACTGTTCTATTATTATGTGTTTATATGCATTCTGCCTGAAAAGGTCGTCCCCGAACTGACCTATACTGTGTCAGGTGGGACGTTAAACCTTACTCACTCACTCACTGTTACCGTTACTGTTGCACTATCACTGCTGTGCAGGATGAGTGATGTGGTGAAGGACGTATCACGCAAGAAGATTCCGCCCCACGTGAAAGCTCTCGTCTTTGAACTGTGCTGTAACGATGAGAACGGAGAGGACGTCGAAGTGCCCTACGTCAAGTACAATCTGCCCCACTAACTACCTAGTACCAGATACATTGTATGACACCGGATTGAGCCTGAAGCAACGGACTTTGTACAGAGCTGTGCTTTATGTGGATTAGGATTTCGGAACTCTAGATCGCATTTCATTACTACCAGAAATTAACATTCTACGCTGTGGTCGATAAAAAACTTGGCACATTTGTCCATATCTTTGCTAATCATTGACAGATTTTCAAAAATTTTTTCACTGGCACACTGTGCAGACAATTTGCGATAGTGTGATTATTAAGTATTCCGCCACACTGTAAATACATCTCTACACTACTGTGTGAAATATAAATGTCACAAAGAACTAACGATAACGTCAAACATTTAGGCAAATGAAAAAACACTTCAGACCAACATTGTGGTGAATGATCTGTTTGACACCCACACAGTTTAATATCATAAAGGTCATTCACTGCAGTGTTGGTATAAAGTGTTTTTTGTTTATTTATCAAAAAGCTTGTTTGTTATTATCATTATATGTTTACATTTTATTCACATTTCACAAGGTAATGTAGAGACAAATTGATGGTGTGGTGGGATACATAATAGTCACATTATTGCAAACTGTCTGCAGAGTGTGCCAGTGAAAGAATTTTCAAAATCGGTCAATAATTGGCAAAGATATGGGCAGAAGTAAAGTGCCACATTTTAATGGACCACCCTGTATTCAGAGTGTCTTACATCAACAGCAGCCTGCCAATCTAACGAATGTTATTTGCATTTCTCGATGGACTAATACTATTTCTGAAACAGCGTACATAGGCCTATAATAGGCCTACATGTTTGCAGCCATTAATTTTTTTCATTGGCGCAAAATTTGTTTTTGTGGCACGGATGTTCTGAACGCTCGACTGTGTTGTAAAAATGCTAGCCCTACTCACTGATGAACATAGGCCTATTTGTGCTGTACTGTGCTCACACAGTGCTGTATTGAATGGATTTTGAGGTGTAGGCATGTTGTGTATTTTTATGTGTTGTGGCTCAAAATGTTGCCTGCTTAAAATACCGTGGAATGTCTAGTAAAGTCGACAACGTTTTGTCTCAATTTGGGCTAAATTCTGTTACTGTTTTCAGTCATTAATTTCTCAAAATTAATGTGAATTTCAGAGTGCCATCTGTTTATCTAGCTAGACATGCGATACAGCACCTGACAAAAGTCAAACTGTTAGCTGCAGCTTGCTAATTCTGTTCTCAATACACGGATCGATATTTAAACAGCACCACCAGATATTTTTGCAGCTGTATGTTGATTTCTGTTGGAATTAATGCAAAATTCACATTGTTATTGCACAATGCAGCACTCGACCGCTTATCATCATTTTTTGTTGTGTGTAAATTTCTGACAAGTGTCGGCTTTCCATTACTTTCCATTGAGCACAATTGATATATGTGATAAACGAAAGAGGGCTCTTAACAGCTAGTAGAACTAGCTGGTGTATTGCTCTGTAGACTTTAATTAGCTTGTGGGTTTAAACAGAAACGAATGGGCAGTGTGAATTCATCACAATTTTTATCTTTATTTGTGTTTTTTTTATATTTATTTATTCATAATTATATCGTACTTGGGGTATAAAAAGCTCCCTTGGCAGCCAGAAACACATAGAGCCTAAGATGTGAAAAAAGTGAAGCAGACAGCCAGGTCGGCATTTAAACGCAAATGGAAGTAGAAGGCCAGCAATTTTATTGCAAGTTAACAAATCAGCCCGGTGCTATTGCAATTGAGAACTTAACATTCCGTACATCTGCTACACAAACAAGATTAGTCGCTGGAAATAAGCTGATTCTGTTAACATTGTGGAGACTCACGTTCTCAGTTGCTCCCTTTTACAGAAAAAACGATTTTTGTTTGCCATCAGTGGAATCGGTAAATGAAGGTTGTAATTGTTAACGAATTATTCATATCGCTTCCAAAAACAACACGGCTTGTTATGCATATACTGACATGTCATTTTGAATCGTGGTTTATCTAGGTGATCTGCTATGGCTACTAGCAGTGTACTGTAGGCCTATGACTCGCTGGACAACTGTCTGTGAGACTTTGATGCTGTCATTGTCTATGCTGTCGGTCTACTGTCTGTTCAGCATTGTCGTTGTTTGTTCATGTCACTGTCCACACAACTGTTTTTTTTTGTTTGAATTCAGCGAAAATGTTATTTTTGAAGGTACTGTGTGTGTTTATCTTTTATTCTCCTCTACGGTCTAAGTGTTGCCTTATGTTAATCATGTTCAATGGTCGTGGTTTTTGTGATAGTAGTTATATCTGGCTATTTTTTGCACAACTAGTGGCAAATCAAGGTCAAGATCAAGGTCAAAAGTGCCAAATCGGACAGTCACTCTTGATTTTTATTTCTTGCGTTCCATTAACGGCAACGATCGAAAAACACCAACACCAACTTTTTGTGAGGAAAATTAAGTTCAGGGTGGGAAATGACGACAACAGCTTCACCGACACCACAGCCAATGTGGCTTGCAAGACCGTTGCCGGCGGTCTGGATGTTTTTGGTAGGTTAGTTTGCGGCCACAAAATCCCACTGCGGTGAAGTTGGACATCTAGGTCTCAGATTCAGAATACGGACTTCGCAGACGAAGCAGTGCTTAAACTCGCAAGGCTCGTCATTCCATCCATAGTTGTACTGCGGCCAGATGTTGATACACGACTCTTTGTAGCCCCAAGGGTGCTGGTAGAAATCCGGCTGGCCGTAAGGATACTCGGTCCAGTTCTCGTAGCTCATCGCACAGTTTCTAACATGCAATTTTCTATCTTGTTGGTATCTCATCCATCTCCACACAAACGTAGACTCTGTTTCGGGGTTTACGCGTGTACCAGCAGTCCACAGGTATGGCCCATGTAACTCCATGTTGTAGTAATGCGAATGCTGGCTGCATTGGCGACTCATGATGTCTGTAATTCACGATCAACAAAACCATTACAACTATTAAGTTTTCATTTTTCACAGAAGTATTATCACAGTATTAGCCTATATGGCGCCGATCTTCCATGCGTAGGGTATAAGGTAGCCTAGTTATAAGCTGCATTCATATCTGAGCCGTGTATAACAAGGCTAGGTATAAGGGAGGAATATGAACATGCGGGTAGACCCGTAAGCGACTCGCTAGCCGTTTTCTCGCTCGCTCGTAGACAAATCTCGCGAAAAATTGCAAGATATCATCAGAAAATTTCAAGTCGATGCTTAAAGTTCTGCAAAATACAATAGGGGATTACTTTTTGTCGCACCCTGTATATATTGAGTAGTTCTTTCATCATTTCCTAAATGATAAAGGAGATTATGATCTTTATTAAATCACATGGAAGTTGATTCCATAGTTGGCTTTTTTAAATTTAAGTGCGTTATACCCAAGGTAAAAGCGATTGGGGTCTCCCTAAACATGGGGGGTCAAAAAGTCGAAACTTCGACTGATGAAATTCACGATTAATGCTGACAATTTTAGATGCATGTTGTCTTTGTCTATTTCTAGCCATTTCGGCGCAATTCACTTTTTAAATGTTCTCCGCAGCATAAAACGCAAAAATCACTAATAAACCCCTTATTCTGGGTGTCAAGGTTGTTCAAGGTCGCTGATTTTGGTGTCGATCGAAAGGAATTATGGGACTTTCTATAAATGATTAATAGTAAACCTTGGCCCATCTTGCACCGTTTTTGAGATCCTGAAACTCGAGTCAAGTTTGTGGCAGCCGACAGTGAAGATTTGGTGATCCTAGCTTGCACCGTTTTGAAACAGTCGCAGAGTGCGATGGACAGACAGGCAGAGCGACAGACGCACACATTAAGACAGACGCCTCGACGACAGCTAAGATGCGTGAAGCATTTCATATACTGTCGCGCGTTAAAAATTATGTGCCGTTTTCAATTTCGCTCGCTTCGACTCGCTTGTATGTATTGTCGCTCGCTCACGGGAAAAATCTCGCTCGCTCTCGCTCGTCCCGTTTCTCGCTCGCTACCTCTCGTTCTCGCTCTCGTTTAGGCCCTACAGGTCTACATGCGGGGAATATGAACATGGGTTTCTACCCTATTATGATATTTGTTTAGTCCTGTTTATATTGTATTTATGATTGTGGCGCACTGTTGACGTCGTGTTTGATGTGCTACGCACATAAAAATTAAAATTTCTGCACCCAACTTTTTTACATCAAGGTCAACCTTCTGTGGTCTTGTTTTTAGTGGCGTATATAGGATTTGGCAAAGGGGAGCATGGCGAGCGCGTACCTATAACTGGGTCTGGGGGCGGAGCCCCCAGCAGAGTACAGGGGCAGAGCCCCTGGTGGGGGAAGCTGAAACAGTTTTGGTTTTTGGACGTTTAACGGAGGCCGCAAAATTGCCCATTTTTCTGAAGTTTGGAAACGCAGAAAATCACAGATATTTGCGTTGTCTTTGCAAAAAAAGTACAGCTTAACAAGCCGCAAAACCGTCACGGATTAACGTGAATTATTAAAAGGCAATAAGCTTCACAATATGCACAGCCCAGTACAATAATATATGTAAAAAACAGTTTACAAATGTGTGTAAGGACGATGTGATGATGTCAGTCCTCTAAAATAGCAAAAATCATTTGGGTAACCTTAGATGCATATGGCGTCCTCAGAAGCTGACTTTATAACACTTTATTCGCAACAAGTGCAGAACACAAATGACAAAGAAAAATAAGACAGACAGGACAGAATGGGAAATTAAACTGTTAGAATGATCACAAACATCCAAGTACAACTAAAGCAAAATGACTAAACGGTGGATGCAAAAGAACAGTTAGTGTTTATACATAGTGAATCACAATAGTAGTTTTGAAGGTTACCAAGATAACCATACTTGAAATTCTGAACACAAAACACACAACTGATATATCTACAGTTAGTAGCACATGATAACAGAAACTTCCACCTACGAATATCCGAGTAATGCTTAATATCTAGACAAGAAAAAATATTGCAACAATTTAACAGATTCCATACGATTGTAATTAAAAATTTTACGGAAGGCATCATTCCAACAGACTCCTAATTGACGGATAGCTTCGACAGTTAAACGCAGTGAACCAATACAACATCACAGGCGTGCGGTAGCACAGCCCTGTGTTAATGGCGACCGGCTAAGTAAACGGAGAATGGCAAAATTCGACCCCGCGCAGATCCGAAACCCCTCAACCGATCGACACAAAATTTGAAACAGTTGATTACGTCCGCGAGGCGACCCCTCGTGCAAAATTTTATGCAAATCCGTCC
>Ga0209367_1003269_pt1 | contig 21974 bp, 7 predicted proteins | sample WorMetLIZISLAND2_FD_187412 | JGI IMG/M metagenome (GOLD analysis project Ga0209367, IMG submission 187412) | Marine gutless worms symbiont microbial communities from Max Planck institute for Marine Microbiology, Germany - Olavius geniculatus... ... | reverse complement strand
ATCATCGCTTACGTTAAAGATATCGGCTTTTACAATTGTATATAATGTTGTTTTTACATTAGCTTAATAGCCTTGATCTTAACAAGTATTTTAACTTTGCTTTTAATACATATATTAACTGTTTTTAACTAATTTTAACCATGTACGGCACTGAATGGCCTATTTTGTGCCGATGTGCCGTTAAGAAACTACTCACTCACTCACTCAATAAGTATTGCAATACGTTTTAGTATTTCAACGGGTATTGCAATACTGGTTGCATGTTTAGTATTGCATGTGGTATTGCAATACTTTTAGGGCTGAAATATTGCAATACTTGGAAGCAATACTTTTTGATGTAGAATACACCCTCAATTCATGATGATGCTGTTTAATTACACAAAGAATATTTTCATGCTTTGTTCTATTGTGTAAAAACTAAACAAAAAAATAACATGCCAACACGACTTGTTTAAATTTTTGTTGACCACATTATCGCGTAGTTTGTAGTCAATCCAAAATTTAGAAAAACTTGTACGGAGCGGCAAAAATTGAAATTTACTTGGGGCAGGCGGATAGTGGAGCATTGCCAAAGCAATACTGACTTGGAAAAAAGTACTGCAAACAGTATTTCAATACTTTTTTCCACCAAGTATTGCTATTGCTCATAGATGTTAAAAACATTCATTTGCAAATAAAAAAAATAAAAACATTTTGTTATATTTTTATAAAAACATTATAAAAACATTATAAAAACATTAAACTGCAGATGTTTCCAATCACTACTTTTTACTTTGGGCATTTTGTATTTTATGTAACTGTGATTATGATACATACTGAATTATGAAGTAAACAATCAAATGTCAGAACAAATACCAAGTATACTAGTCACGTTAACAGTTTTCAACACATCTGTAGCAGTTTAGTCTAACGATTTAACAAGAACAAAGGACATGATATTAAAAAGCACAAAAACGTTAAAAAATAATAAACATAACGAAAAATAAAAAACATTGAAAAAAATATAAAAATATATAAAACATGTTTTTATACTTTTATAAAAAAACATAACAAATGTTTTTTACACCTATGCTATTGCTATTGCAATATTTTTGCCAGCATTGCTAACTACCATGTAGGTTGTTGTGAACAACCTGTAGGAAGTAGCGCATTCACTTGTGTCGAGTGGCAGATAACACTGTGTGATTCCATATGGCAGGTGACACTTCGTAGCTCTGCGACAGATTCCATAAAGAGCTATACGTAACTTTTAACCATTTACAGGATGCGGCAGAAAAAAGTAGCCCCCTCAAGTTTTTCGCTGTTTTCTCAGCAACCGTTGAGCATTTTAATCTGAAAATTGTTCTACGGCAATATGCCAAACAAAATTTGATTCCATTGAAAAATGACGAATTTATAAATTTTTTAACATGACCGCTTACCGATTTTTCAGCGTGAAAAAATGTTCAAGCTGCAACACCAGTTCAATAACATCGTTGAAACAGGTCAAACAACACAGTTAACTAATGATCAGATGCCAAAATTCCGTTGTCACTGTGAATGTTCGAAGTGTCCACCGACAGCTCCAAGCTCCAACACAAGTTTTCAGTTGCTTAATTTGAAAAGTCTTTCACAGTCTTGTCGATCGGTCCTTGTGTTAGGTTGCTCCAGATAACCTGAAGCGATTACTTGAGTTCCGCAATTGTTTTTGGCTTTGTTTTAAGCTTGCAGTAAGCTCCAACATTGCACACCACACGTGATAGTACACCGAGTTTGCATTCGGCGAATTTAGAGGCCATTGGTCTTTTCTGATGAAATCTAGACAGTTGGCCCGCAGTCAGTTTCCTGCGCTGCGCGCTGTGTGTGCTGGTGCGCTGTCCAGCTGGAAGATGAATCCGGTGGGCAGCCGGCGATTGCTTGAAAAGAACGACAATTTAATGATAATTTATAAACAAAATAAATTACTGTTTGTCAAAGCGTCACTGTGACGTCATCAGCAGTAACGTGGTAACCGGTTTTTGAAAATTAAATAGCATTTTTAGCTTAAACATTTTTAATGCTGAAAAATCGGTAGGCGGTCATGTTCAGAAGTCTATAATTTCGTCGTTTTTCAACAGAATCATATTTCACTTAGCAGTTAGATACAGAACGTTTTTTGTAAATGAAGCTGCAAAATTCCACGTTAAAATTCCAAGCGGTTGCTGAGAAAAACGGCAAAAAACTTTAGGGGGCTACTTTTTTGCCGCACCCTGTATATATTGCATTTTAAGCAAGCAATCCAATGAACACAAAATCTAACGCATAAAAATACACATTGCACAACGATCTTTGAAGTTGCTTTTATGTACAATTAAGGCCAATGACTATCAGAAATTCAGCATGTGGAAGACAAAACAAAGCACATCACAGTGGCGTAGCCAGAAATGTGAATTGGGGGCCTCGCCTCCCATCTCTCCCCTTCCCTCCAACCCCACCCCTTCCCTTCTCTCCTCTCCTCTTTTCCCTTTCTTTCCTTTCTCGTTTCCTCTCCCCTTCCTTTCCCACTTTCCCTCCCCTTAGAAGCAGAACACTCTTAAATTCCAGCCAGGGACCAGGGGAGCGGAGCCCCACCTTGAAAATCGAGTTCGGTGCAATTATAACCTCAAAATATGAGATCTGGTGGTTTTCCCGAGTCCATAGTATCTATTTCTAACAAAAGACTTAAAATTGGAGGGAAGACTTGGCGAGGCTGAACGGTTTTAGCTATTTGACAGCCAAAAGACGATACGTCCAAATCTGTGTGAGGTGGCAAGTAACACCGTATGATACGATATAACAGGTGACGCTCCTTAGCTCTGAGATGGGTTTCTATGAAGAGCTATAACATTAAGCATTTAAACCATATAATATGCCACATGTAATTATCGACATAAATGCTGTAAATACCTTGCCAATCATCTAAGCCGACAGTCTTGTGATGACATCACGTAGACCGTCATCCACGCAAGCAATTCGATGCTGGTATGTCTACAAACAGATTTTTAAACAAAATTAATGAATAAATCACACCCAGACAGTGTGACCTAAGTGGTCTACTGTGTTATAGCGCTGTCAGGCTGCAGGGAATGCGTCAAACAGGCCAGAACAGCGACCAAATCAACCGGACACCTTTATGGACGAAAAGTGAAGTCAAAAAATTCAAAAAATATGGAACGCTTCACGAATTTGCGTGTCATCCTTGCGCTCAAAAAATCCGGAAGTTATCCGTGAAATTGAAACAATTGAAACAAGGGAAAATGGCCGCCGAAAATTGAAACAGGTAGGTGCGAAATTGAAACACATGATACAAATATCACACGAAAAAAAGTTCCAGTTAACGCAATATTGGTGGCACGGCAACCATATTAATTTAGGCCTACTATGTGAACAGTTGTGATCCAGAAACTGCGATCTTCGTTTTGCATAAAACTAGTAGAATTAAATTTTGCTTTTTTTACAAGAAAGCCCATCTCTCGCAAAGGAGAATGTGCTACAGCCTATAAAGTTCTTGGTCCACTACTGTCCTTCAAGGTCATACAAGGTCAATGATTTTTCATGTCATTTAAAAGCCAATAGGCCTATAAGACTTTTTACTAGTTAATTTTAATAGTAACCTTGACCTTATTTCTCATTGTTTCTGAGATATGGTCACTTATATCTTGAAACTTTCCCTTAAAAATTGCGGCCAAATCACTGCAGATGGAAACGTGATTACTATTGACAGCCTATAGGAAGTCGCCACCGCCCTATCTGATGGTACCATCGCAGTTTAGCCACAATACCGCACAGTAGGCATACCATAGTGCATTATTACTTTTGAAGGTCATCCAAGGTCAGTGATTTTCATGTCATTTCAAAGTCAATATGCGACTTTTTTACAACAGCTGCTTGCGGAACGCTTTGAACCAGTTGATCGTTAGAATAGTAGGGATTAGTAGCCCTGCCACAGCACAAAACATGCAGTCACAGTTCTAACCAGAGTCGAATGCAGAGATATGTAATCACGTTAATCCTCGATGCCCAAAATTTTGGCCTCGGCCTCGGTCTTGGCCTTAAGCATTTGCCTTGGCCTGGCCTCAACCGTAGTGCTTTGGTTCTGTTAACATCATGAAACTTCTAGCTACGATATCACTGTCACTTTTTATAGTTCTATCTTTAATCGGTCTATGCCTTGGCCTTGAACAATAGGCCACGGCGTCGATCTCGTCCTTCTAGCTTCGGTCTTGACCTCGATCTCATAATTCTGGTCTTGGCCTCGTCTTCGGCCTCAGAAGTTTGGCCTGGTTTAACAACGATACGATACGATAGAGATTTGCACTTTAATTTATAACTGACAGACAAGATGTAGCCTACATCGCAAATAACAATTAATACGGTAAGTAGGCTACTAGGCCTAACTAAAACTAGGCCTATAGGAAAAAAACAGAAACAAGAAAAAATGTAAACCAGGCCTAGTCCAGATTACGAGTCAGGTTACGAGCAAAATAACACCACACCGAGATATCTCGATTAGCCTACTTAAACCAACATTGTTACAATTATTATTAAACTGATGATTTTCAAAATTGCTGCATGGAGCACTGTAGGATAGGCCTACATGTACATCTAAGCTTGCCCACTGCCAAGTCCCATATAGCTGCAATAGTCCTATACATATTACACAATGATACAGTTTACCCGATGTACGCCATCACATCTAGGTAGATGATGGGGATCAGTTTTTTGTTGATTGCATCGATGTTTTTCTCACTGAAGTTCACACGATTCAACTCTGTGTCATAAAGAACATGCGTTCATAAACATAACAGAAAGGGATGTTTGAATGGTACATAGCTTTTTGGGGAAACCCATCTCAGAGTTACGGGGCATCACCTGCCATATGGGAACACACAATGTTACCTGCTACCACGGACGCGGGTGAACGAGCGCCCCCTTAATCCCAGCCAAACAGGTCGGTACTCGATTTGCCCACCACGAAGGGATGGAAGGCTGAGTTGACCTTGGTGTTGGTTATATGGTCTACCTGTATGCAGACAAACACCCATTCAAGTAGTAACCCCGGCCGGGGGACTTTCTGAACCCACCACTTTGCAATCGCGAGTCCAACGTCATAGGCCTAACCGTTACACTATCAACGCAAAACTCCTACACTATGTCTAAGTTCGTTACCATGAGATCAGGCCTAGTCCATGCATCAATTGAACACGTATGTGTGCAGTGTTTGAATTGTGAAAAATTAGCTGGGGGGTTGAACTTTTTGACTTGCAACCCGACCAATATTGCGATATAAATCCTACATATAGTATATAGCTGATCCCTCCAGAACACAATTTGACAGTGTGCTAGGCGATTGAGAAAACAGTTAGGGATTCAACCCCCAACCTCCGGCAATTCAAACACTGTGTGGAATGCACACAGAGAGATTCAGACACAAGACAACCTCTTTGAGATGCAGTTGAACGATGCTTCCATCAGTGATGCCGAGTAGTGACAGCGGGTAATTAGGGTCCAACAGCTTTGCGACCTATGAAACACATATCACTCAGTACGGACTGTACAGACAAGTCATTCAGACAACCGATTTAATACAGTATTGAAACAGGACAATCCAAACACCCAAGAATACACGCTAACAGAAATGAAGAGATTTACGCAGACTGCGTGCCTAAGTTTCTGCATGATCACAGGGAACAGGCCTTGGCCTAGGCCTACTTCTACTGCACACCGACGCCTAATAGCGGAGAACTTCTTAAATAAAACTCAGTAGAACTTAGCGATCCTTGGCACGTGCGCTATTCCATTAGCACTAGCATAATGATAGTCTAATGATCACTGATAATCGCCGGGCGGGCGGCCAGCTGCTGGAGGGCATGCCGCGGGACAAGCCGTAGCCTACGGTACTACAAGTCTCTGCAGCCTGCCTGCTGCCGCGTGCCCGCTTTAAGCCCCGTGGGTTAGCCGCAGTTGAGTGACAACTGCACCATTCATCCTCGGTGGACTTTGATCCACGGCTAGGCTACTACAGCTGCTATAACCGTAAAAGGGGACTACTGTACTCAGGATTTCGCTTTCGCACGGCCAGCTCTGACGCTCTTGTCGGCATGGATTCTTTGAAGTTTTTTCTGACGAAATTCCGTTAATGGCCTGGCCGAATAAACCTGTGGCAGTAGGAGCTGGCTCGTTTTGGTGGCAGTCCTGAGTATTTTGTGGATTCGGGATCATATGCCTATGTAGGATTATTCCTATTTCACCAGTAACGACATTTCTATCTTCAGGCATGCACGCATAGGCGGATCCAGGAGTTGAAGTTGGGAGGCAAGGTCGAGCGCCAAAAGCGCGAGCCAAGTCGAGGCGCCGAAGGCGCCAAGGGGGGTGTGTGTGAAGAGGGCGTCGCCCTCCCCACAGGGGGAGGGGTCTGAGGAGTGGGGCAGTGCCCCCTCCGCAGAAAATTTTTTTTAGATCTTAAGGTCAAAATGGCTTATTTTCGTGGACTCTGTGCTAAATTTCGTTTTTGATATGACCATAACAGTATAGAAATACAGCAGTAATACAAAGACTGCCATGGAGATTGATTTGCATGCGATAAAAAGCGTTATTCAAGCGCGTCTATCCTCCTAAGTCCTTGGAACAATCCCCCCAAACTCAAGGTGAGGCGCCGCAGGCGTCGACGGGGAGGGAAATGGGGAAAAGTATCCTTTTCCCCATCCGACTTGGGACTCTGGGGGAGCGTCATGAGCTCCCCCAAAGGGGTCCGGGGCGGAGCCCCGGCGAAAAACCAATTTGGTGCATTCTAAGCGTCACAGAACCCTTCTGGTTGCAACATATTGTAAATATTATGAAAAATGCAAAATAATAATAATAATCAACTCCCCCCTAATTTTCCAAAAAAAGGCTTTCTTGGTATTTCTTGTAGCGTTTTCAATTTGTTTTGTATGGGTTAAACTCCTCTGACGTTATTTATTGTTTATTGTTACTTAATTACTCTTACGTAGGCATAGCCAGAAATTGGAGTCACAAAAGGCGAACTAGCCCCCAAGGGCCAAAAATTGAGGCCAAAAGCCGAAAACATAGGTGGACTTCTTTGGGAGAATCCTGTCGCCGGGGCGCAGCCCCAGAAGCAAACGGTTTTTGGGCATGAAACTCCCCTAAAAATGCATACATTGAGTATAAATTTGATTAGTTTTACTGCAGAAATGCACTGTATATGCCAGGCAAAAAGGCGGCTTTGGCATCTTGGGGGGTATGGCCCTTTCCCCCCTAAATCCGCCTATGCATGCACGGTACACATGGTGGTCCTTATTGCTCTCCAATAAATCAATCATCGCGAGCAGAGGCAATGCTTGGCAAGTTTGGGTGGGTGAGCCCATCTATGGGTGCGCCACAATGCGTTCAAAACATAAACTACTCTCATATTGAATCCTGATTATGGCACCCAATAATTTGATCAAAAACTGTCCGAAAACGTTACAGATACGGGGAACCGCAATACATTGGACATCTAACTCGCGTACTTTAACGTATTATTTTGAAAGCTTCGAAAGTCGAAACAAATCGTAAACGAACTAAAATAAACAGTGACGTCATTGTGTCGTCAGACGTCAGCCGAGCAAAAGGTCAGTCTATTATTCGGATTGGCTTGAGTTGATCAACTGCTGTTGAATGCAGTTACCGCCTACCGGTAGGCCTATACTACGTAGACCTTGTATATCTCGACAAGATAAGCAATCATTCAGATTCCTAATTGGTCGACCGTTAAGTCGAGTCTTTGGTACGATGTGTCGTCTGTCGTCTGTCTGTCGTCTGTAACGCATGTATTGTGTGACTTAACCAAGCAGTTACGCAGTATTATTCATTTGGGGCCTCAGATCCAAGTTGGGGGTGCTGGTTTTAGGCGTAGGCCTATATAGGGGACGGAGTCTGGAAGCTGTGCCTCTATCGGGGTTCAGGGGCAGAGCCCCTAGTCAAGAGGTCAGGGGGACATAGCCTCTCTGAAGCTGAAATACTTTTGGCTTTCGGACGTTCAGTGGATAGGCCTACCGCAAATTTGCCCTCTTTTCGAAAATTTAATTTGGATGCATAAAAATCAGATGTTTTTGTTGGTTTTTTGCAAAAAAATGAAGTTTAATAGACCGCAGTTCGTCACAGTTTACTGCGAATGAAAAGCAGGTCTTAATAAGAGCGATGCAGGAATAATATAGGTTTCACCAAATATAGCCTATATAGGCCTATTTGCAGTGTTGTAACAAATATTAAATAAAGGTATTTAAATACAATACAAATACTTGAAACTTTCAAAGTATTTAAATACTATTTAAAGACTCAAAATTTTCAAATACTTGCTAAGTATTTAAATACCAGCTAGACAAATAATCAGTCTAATCAGTAGCCTTAATCGCTAACAGACTAAAATCACAGAAGATAAAATATGCCCTATGTACGTCAATGTCATTAATCATCTGACATCAGTTTCTCTCACTATCAGTTAATTCATTCGGCTGTTGTGCTAGCTGTTATCGTACGAAGTAGCAAACGAAAATATCGGCCGTGTGTCATGGTTCACCGATTTTGTCAGCCGATTTTGTTGGGCAACTTAACCACGCCCACAAAAGTCGGCCGACTTTGTCGTTCATCTGACATCTCCTTAAGACTTTCATCTTTCACCAGTAATGGCGATAAACTTATTACACGATAATTAGCCCGGTATCCAGCGCAAGCGGAACATTTTCAAGGAAACGAACAAAGGTGGGATAGAAAAATGAGAGTTTTTCAACCGATAAGTCGTCGTACCGGTATAGAAAAGGCGAGAGATTACGCCAATGTAGATGTAGGCCTATTGATCACTAATAGGAACTTTCAGATGACATGAAAACCATCGACCTTGGATGACCTTGAATGATTATTTCGCACTTTGTTAGCCCTATTTCAATCGTGCGGTGCTATGAGTAGCCTAAACGGCATGTTGTAGGGGTCGGCAGTGGTATGGTAGGCCGATCATATGACGGTTCGGTTCAAGCCTTTGAAGCGTACTATTGACGTTTCGGTTCATGGTAGGTTCGGGTGTGGTCGTGGGCGGCGTTGACGTCACGCCTCATTGCACGTGGCGTGCGTCACCGTGACGAACACCTATACTACAATGCTGAGTAGGTTTCAAACAATCCCTTAACTACAGTCCCCTGTGCAAAACTATACTGGACTCAAAGTCAAACGCACGTCACCTCTGTCAAGAAAACGATTTGAACACAATTCAAAAACGTACCGAACCCCTTAAAAGACACAAGATTAACGCCTTGTCTGTCAGATGCCGTAGTTAATGTCCAGTAATTAATGCATACAATGTAATATGGTACAAACAGAAGCTCACAAAGAACATAAAACAGCAAAAAAGCCAAATGCAGTGCACAAACAATCCGGAAAAGAAAACTGGAAAAGCAACAGGGGAAATAATAACATATATCAGCCACTGAAAAAAAACAATTTGCAATATATAATTCAAGCTATCTCTTAACTAATGTACTTTTGTTTTCATACAATCTCCGACAACAAACAACAAATATATAACAAAATATATAACAAAAAAATATATAACATTCCATCAAAGTCAATCATGGTCACAAAATATGAGGTCAATAATGCATACATATCACTTTACAATGTATGTAGTTAGATGCATAAGTAAAATTATATGAGCTGCTGAAAGACGAAAATCTACAAATTATAAGTCCGTTTTATACACGTTGGCCTTATGTAAAAATTCAATAACACAGCGATAGAAAACGATGAAAAATTGTTCTTCCCAACCAGCCCAATGCCATCTGATGCTGACCTATGGGACATGCCTGCAAATATCCACAGGGGCATTAGGCTATAGGGCCAAAAATATGCTAATTATTGCTAGAAATATTACGGGTCATTCATGATTGACTCAGAAGAAACAAATAATTTGAGCAAAGCTCATGAGATGCGCGACAGCCTTAGCAGTTGCTGTTTGCAGGTTGTCCAGATTTATCTCCAACCATGTCGTCGCAGTTCACTTATGAAATGTGCACCACAGCCGAAAATTGCAAAAAAAACAATAAAACCCCCTATTTTGAAAGTTCAAGGTCATTCAGGGTCATCAATGTTGACATCATTCAAAAGCTCATCACCAGTGCTTGTTCTGATAAGCAGTATATCTGCATCCATCTACAACTGTTTTCATGCTAAAGCTTTCTAGGGGGGGTAGCCATCGTTGACACCCGACTGTGCAGGCCTCCTTGAACCTAGAGGGTCAGGACTTGGACAGCTAAAATCTACGTTCATGATGAAAATTTCGCATGCAGGTTGTTTTGGTCTATCTTTAGCCATTTCGTCGCAATTCACGGTTGAAACGTGCACTGCAGTCAAAAATTGCAATTTAAATTCACCAAAAGCCATCTTTTGGGGGTTCAAGGTCGTTCAAGGTCATCGATATTGACAAATATAAAAAGCACGTCAACAGTGCTTGTTATGATATGCAACAAGTCTGTACCTATCTGCAACCATATTTACACTGTAAGAGCGAATAATGGCAAAATAACGTCTTTTTAGGGGCGTACCCCACTTTGATGCTCTCGTTCGAGGGGAACCCCATCACCCAGGGGCACGAAATTTTGGCATTAAAAACTATAGTCCTTGGGCAGCCCACAGTGAAGATTTCGTGATTCTAGGTGTCAGCGTTTTGATACAGTGCCAGGGTGTGTCGGACGGATGGACAGACGGACACACCTTGACGATGGCTAAGACGCGTAAAGCATTACATGCTGACACGTAAAAACAGAACACTTAATGGCCATTTGAGATCATCCACGCAGGTTGTTGATTTGAATACCAATCAAAATGCGTAAATAACGTCCTATTGGAGATCAATAGCAACTATGGTCATATATCTTGCTCCATTTCAGAGACATAACAGGTTTTCTGCTGCATACCTACCTATGCAACCCCACAACAAACAGAAGATAAACGGATGGGATGGCATGCAAAAGCACACGTGTGCCAGTTGCTAGGAATTAATCACAAACAAAAAATGCCTGTATACAACTCTGCCTGTAAACAACTCTTCCAACACTGAGCTGCATCACAATATAAGAAATGTAAACGTTTTATCTAGGTATACGTAAAAATGCAGCTACACATAAGCTACACATAGACATACACCCAATATTCATATGAAATCTTAGATGTAAAGTAATTAATCAATCATTATTATTAGCACAATAAACAGTGGAGTTAGGCCTACACACACAGGTACACAGAACACAGTCATTGTTTAACAGGCCCAGTGCAAAAGCTCTGAAGCACATAGCTCAGCTATGATAAACTGAATGAGACAAATACGAATGCACAAGTTAATGATACAAAGATGAACTGCCGTTAGTCTAGTGCAGCATAGGGGCTCGCTAGGCTAACAAGGCTGCAGCCCAGGGCCCCTCATATATAAAAAGCCCCAATTGATTGTCATGCACTCATATCTCAAGCCACAAATTAGCGACTTTTTTTCACAGAAAACTTCAAAATCATTAACTGCCATCCCCAGAAAAGCTACTTTTAGCTCAGCATTCACCATAAACATTTGGCAGCCTGGCTCTACCTGGACCGCTAAGGAGCTTACAGCAATCACCAGACTCCTTAGCTAGATTAAAGCAGTGGGACTTAAAAAGAAAAAAGTTGCAGGGGGTAGAGGGGAATAAAGCAAAGAGAGGGGAAGAAAGGAGCCAGTAATATTGCTCAGCCTAAGGTCCCCGAAAACCTCAATCCGGCATGGCAGAAACGACCAAATTTATTGACCGATCACAAAATAGAAACCGGCAACAAAATTGCACATCAGACACACACATGTCAGGGGCGGACGGATTTGGCATAAACGTCAAATGCTGCTGACAGCCAGATGACACAGGCCTTAGCACCGGCATCCGGCTTTTTGAGTAGATCGGCGTTGACATAACTAGCGCGGCCGGCGCGAGCCTTCATCCTTGACGTACGCTCAGTAGCCTCCGCAGCAGCCTTCAGCATACAACACACAGTTACAAGGTACACGATGAAAAAGAAACTCAGTCAAAATATCTCAAATAATTCCATTAGGGGCAGAGAAAGCTCTGATAATAATGGATGCACACCGAGGGGCTGGAGTCAGGGAATGGCACTAGCCTACTCCCCAGTTATTGGAATCTGGGGTGTCACCTCTAAAATTGTTTGGAAATACAGATGCAAAATCTGGGCAACAAAGTGCAGTTTGATCACATCAGGTCATCAAAAATGGGATGAAAAAATAATCATTTCCCATCCCACCAACTGTTCCTGTTGTATAGGCTAAATGACCCCTGAATTAAATCAAATATTTCTTTAATAAAACAACTGACAAGCTGAAATAACTGTGCAATGTGAAAAAATGCAAAATACAAAAATACCATAGTCAATAGTTAAAAACAATATTCATGTGACAAAATTACAATCAGTGGTCTGTATTGTGTCTTATGCCCCTTAAATTATAATTTTGACAGCATGTAGAAGAAAACTGCTTGCATTTCAAGATTCTGAACATGCATCTGTTTTAATGCACAAAACACTCGACAACATGCAAAAAATAGAAATAAAATTAGTAAAATGTTCAAATGCACCTGAAAAAAGCATCAAAATATTAAAATACTCCATAAAATATTCCCGCTTTACAGATAAACACTTACAAGCCCTTAAAACTGAGCCAGGGAAACGTTGAAAAAATCTGTCAACCCAGTGCCGACATGGCTTGGTGGTCTAGTGGTTAGCGTGTCGGACCCAATGACCGCGAGGTTGGGGTTCGATCCCTAACCACTGCACTCTCAAGTCACAACCTTGGGCAAGTTGCTCACACACCACAGTCCGTCGGTGCGATGCCCCAGTTTGGGGGCCCTGCCAACTAAATATCCAAAACCAAAAACCAAAACCATGTTGTTCGACCATACGCCAGACCTTTGACTGTATGCACTGAGAACTATTTTGGGTCTTCTACACACTTTGTTTTTTGAGTAAGAAGCCTACACAGGCCGTACAGACAGATGTAGGGTGGTACAAGCAACACCCATAATGCGACCTATTGAGATAACCACACAGATATAGCTAACTTACATCAATTGCAGCTCTCCATACGATGCATGGATCATTAGAAGTGTGCCGACTTGCAGTCAACCAAGCGGCATGTAGCGCATCCAACTAATAGCACATCAGCAGCAACATCATCATTACAGCCACCAAAGAAAATGCTTTAGGTGGTTTGTTGGTGTAATGGCTAGGACGTTGGATTTACAATCAAAAGGTCACGAGTTCAATTCCCAGCTGAGTCACTATCACGTGGTTATTACTTGCGTGGGTGACTGTTTTCTGCAGACAGATAAACCATCTCAGTATATAAGCAGCCACCAAGGTCAACTCAGCCCTCCATCCCTCCAGAGAAGAAAAACTGAGTACCAGTCTGTCTGGCTGGGGTTTAAAGTGGGACACGTTCATGTGCTATGGGTGACAGGTAACACTGTGTGATCCCATATGGCAGATGATGCTCCTAATGGTAACCCATCTGTTGTTGTTGATGTAGCGAGCCCAGTCGTGCTGCCTATATGGGGGAAGCAGATGCCCCAAAGAAAAGGAATTCCACCAGATCGTTCCATTTGAAGATGAGCCCGGGTTTCCATCTCTCCCTAGTGAAGTTGACAGCCATTTCATTGAACGGGAGCACCACTCAAAGGCAGCCGTCATTGCCCACGGCTGACAGACTAGAAGGCATTGTCAGTTGTCGTTGCCGAACGGTAGTCGTTGGCGAACGATGACGGTTGACGTGCACTGTCAAACTGCTGTCAAACTGCACCAGTTGTCCGTATCCGTGTCCAGGTCGTCGGACTTTGACGGTGAGGTGATCGCCTAAGTTTAGCCTACAGCCGGCCATATGCGAGCACACTGAGCGGCTGTAGTTGCCCAGGGGGAACCTCTTGGAGGTATCAGATGGTCTGCTGCGTGAGAGGCTATACCAGCAGGGAGGGGCTTCCACCTCACTGAGGCTGCCCTCCTTTTCGTCCCTGAAGGGGCTAGCTGGTCCCTGCATGTCACAAGTACGAGCAAGACTGTCTCAGCGTCAACACAGCCAGAAGTTATTGCTAACGGGTTACCATTAAGAGCTATAAACAACCTTTAACCTTATGACCTTTTAAGCTTTTTTTCTGTGTCTCTATACTTGTATCCTGGTTGGTCCATTTGTATGACCACAAAATTATTCAAGCCAAAATGTTTGGGGGATGGCTGGACACAATCAATTATATTTTGGTGGCAATCTGGATCAAAAAACAACAAAGCCATCAAATAGTTTCAGGATAGTAAAATAGTGGTAATAATGTCACTCACCCACTGCCCCTGCTGTGCTGGGTATGGTAGAACTGGGCAATTATCATCATCAATGTATGCATCACAAAACCAACAAGCTGGACTGGGCTAAATTGATCAAAAGCTCAAAAGTTCAGAATTTTCATGGTAATACAAAAGTTTGCCGCATTTTAATTAAATAAATGGTTTCACATAAACAATCAGCAGTTCAGCCACAAGCTAACGAAACTATTGACTTAAATAATAATGATAACAAAAATTCAACTGGAGTAAAAGCAGCAAAATGGGCAGGACTAAAAAACGATAAACTAGGTCTAAAAATCAACTTACGTAAGCAAGTCAGTCGAAAACAAAATGGTAAAATAATTCTATTAATTCTGCAGATGACAGAAAACTGTCTTAGCAAAGAAAATAAATAAGCAAATTTTCACAGCACATAAATTATGCATACCATTGTCCTATCGCCTGGCTCAGCTCCTCCATATCTGTACAGAAAGCAAATTAAAGCAATGCTACACTACACTGCAGTATGCTATATACTAAACTCAACCATACAGCCACTACTTTCCGCCAGGCTCACAGTTAGATTCCCAGCAGCAGAACTTAGTGTTTGGTAATGGATGCTGGCTTTTGGATAGGACTATAGGCGGTACGGTCGGCCCACCAAAGCAAGAGCTGAAATTCTTGTTTTCAAAGACACAGCTTGCATTTATGTACACCTACAGCCATAGTAACAAAGACATGTACTAGGGGCGTTCAATAAATTCCAGGACTACATCCTTAATACACCAACAGTAAATCGCACATTTCTGACAGTTATGTTACTTTTCAACATATTCTCCCTGCAGTTCACTGCAGTGATCCCATTGTTCTATAAGATGGCTGAAACCCATATTATTAAGTTTTTTGTTGGCAACTGTAGAAATTTCCGAACATAATGCTGTAGAACATCTTCATCATTCTTGACCTTAATGTCTCCAAGTAATTCGCTCTATGGTCCAAACAAATAAAAATTTGGCAAATGCTGTAGCAGTTTCCAGCCCATCTCTTCAATTTTTGTAACTGTCCAATGGGCCATTTGTACGGTGAAGCACTGGCATTTTAAAGAATGACACCTTTCTGCAGGAAACCTCGTCAATTGCTGTGAACTGCTGCTTGTAATCAATCGGACAATAATGCACAGTAATATTTTTTCATTCACAGTTTGTCATTCAAGCAAAAAGTCTGCAAGAACAATTCTCCAAATAAACCAAAAGATGCTTTGTCTACAGCTGACTGTTTTTGCCATATGCAGTGCTCCAATACGGACATCATCAATAAATGACTGATGATCGCTGCAAAAGCGGGCGAACTATTCAAATACTTTTAAACGTGATTAGGTGTAACTGTTGATTTCAACAGATAATCTACAATAAATTTCAGCACTTTCTACGCCTTCTGCAACTAGAAAATTTTATGATTATTCTTTGCATATGCCAAACGTCAACGCCCATGACTTATACCTTAATAATAATGATGTCACAGCGTGACGTCATAAATGAAACCACAGTGAAACCGTCACTGTGTGCTTACTGAGAAAAACAGTCCTGAAATTTATTGAATGCTCCTCATACGTGACAAACAATTTGCCAAAAAGTTGTTACCTGACACTGACAGCAAGAAGACCAGAATTCAAAAACCAAAACCTCTTGACCACAAGTCCTAACAATTAACTCCTCTTGCATTTTTACATTCGATGGGCCTTGTCAACACTATTACTGACTTAATAAGATATGTAAATTCATCGAAATACAATCTTTTATTTAATTATTGTAGACTTTTCGGCAATAGCTGATGCCTTATTTGGAATGACTGTCCACCAGATGTTGCTGCAGCAGCAGACAGTAAGCAATCATAGATGTGTGGGAGTAGATAAGACTTCTTGTCTCAGTTCATCGACTTGTCTTCTTCTTTCCTGATGTGTATCGCTTCCAAGATCCATCGGTCCATTTTGTTCCTTCTGTTGCAGATGAACTGAGACGAGGGGTTGCTGTTTTGATGAAACTTGATAAGTTATTGTTTCAACCTATGAGTCTATTCAAAGACTGTTAATGACTTGCTTACTTACTCATTGCAACAGAAAGCCAGACCAAGAAAACTTGTTCAGACAGTGACAGAGAGAAGACACGATGGATCGGAAACAGATTAATATCATGTTTTCTGGTCAATAAAAGTTTAATTAGCTGAATAAATTAACAGAGCCTATTAGAATAACGACATACCGAGATATCACTTCAATGCCTTTCTTCAGAGCACAGATCCAGCCACTCGATGTTACTTCAGGCTGTAAACTCAGTTCTTTTGATGCTGCCGTCAGGAGCAGACTGTATAACTGACACATACAATAACATGGAGTAACAACAGTCTGGGGCATTAAATTGAATGAAATTCACCTAAATACAAGCGTAAACGACATTCTTCATCATTGGGCAGCGCATTTCTCAGTTTGACAAAAGTAAAGGAAAAGTCCAGTACTTGATTCAGTGCCGCTGATGTGAGTTAGAAGCACTTTACAATCTGGAAAGTGGCAGCTGATTGGCATGCGCTAATGATACCACAGAAAACTATGCGGCCATCCACTGACTGTGCTAAACTATTAGTCATGCCAGCCACACTAGGCCTTCACCACACAGTCCGTAAAAAGGTAAAGGTAAAGGTCGTCAATTTGTATAGATCCAACCACTCGTCGTGAGCATGCGCACGCCTCTAATGCGCTTTCGCCACTAACCAGAGCTGCCTGCCGCACGGCCACCGTGTACAGCCTGCAGACACAGGCTGGCGCAGCGGCCGGCTAGGCAACCCCAGTCAGCTGTACCAAGGTCCCCACCTTCCGTAATCCATGTAAATGAGTTACTACTCATTTTACCGTCCCACGGAGGGTAGAAGGCCGAGTCGACCTAGCTGGCAGGCTTCGCACCGAGATGGTTTACCTGCCCGCAGGCAGTCACCCATCGCAGTACTAACCAAGCCCGGCATAAAGTAACTTCGTTTCAGCCGAAACGCGTTACCAACTACGCCACGCCACCAGCCCATAAGTTACCACTCATCTGATGTCCTGCTAAGTGTAGGAGGCTGAGTTGACCTAAGCACACAGTAGGTTAGAAACTTGCTCAAGGTTGGTTGCAAATGACCCGCGGTGAGATTTGAACTGCAACCTGAAAGTTACGAATCAGACACTAACCACTAGACCACATGATCCCTACACAGACACATAGGTGTAAACAATCTGCCCAAAGTTGTAATTTGGTAGCAAACCAGCCAGCACATGATAATAAAGCTGACGCCCAAAAACCGCACTGCCAAAACACCTCACATATTCACATTCTTCTAGGTTCCCTGGAAAAGTTTGGCTGAATAATCATATGAAATATAACAAGAAAAGCCCTACTAATACAATGGGGAAGGCGCAACAGCGGTGCATGTTTGAAAGCCCAGTAAAACAAGATCTAAATCAGTCGCCAGAGGGCGCCAGATGACTGGCAGCTAAATTATCTATAGTGTTTTACTCGTACTCACCTGTCTCGCTCAGCCAACGCCGTATCGGCTAAAAAATGCAAATTTTTTCTACCCCCCTCTCATTTAGCGCCCTCGTTCATGGTGACCCCTTTCAAATTTATGGAAAAGATTTACGATTCCTAAAACTACAGTCTTCCAGGCAACCGACAGCAAAGATTTGGTGATCCTAGCTTGCACCGTTTTTGACTGATCCGCCCGTGTGATGGACGGACGGACAGACAGATGGACGGACGGACAGATGAACGGACAGACAGAATTGCAATGGTTAAGATGCGCTAAAGCAGTAGCTGCTTTCATGCATAAAAAATTGTGTCACCCTAAGACGTCAACCAGAAACGAATAGCAATTTTAGAAAACCAATGCAAATTCTATCAAAAAAGCCATCACTGGCCACTTGGGCTAACAAAATGCACCACAAAAAATGCAACACACCACAAGAAAAGACAAATGAAAAGTGCTGAACTATGATGCCAATAAATTCAATATAAACTTGGTATATCAAGAGAAAAATTGCACTTACAGCACTAGAGCATCCACCCACGGAGCACTCAATGGTCTCAGCAATGGACAGCAAGCACTGGTGAGGTATATGGAAAGACAGCAGACTGCCCTCCAGCAAATGCAGTATGGCTGTATCACCGCAAAACAAGTAACACAATAATATGACAGTCATAACAGTACGTTTAACTGTCTAATTTATAGGCGGTTATTTCCAATGGACTTAGCCTGCCTACACCAAACAGTGGACATGGTTAGTACTTGAATAAAAGACCATTGGCAAATGGCTAAACCAACATGGCATGCAGCCAGCTAGCCAGGTCAACTCAACACAGCTATACCTCTTTGGGTAAACGCAATGAATACAAGTGAAAGCCGAGACTTAAACAGGCACACTGCATCATAAACTAGCTACGTATCTGCAGTCTCAAGCGTAAACTGGTGTCGTCTGGCTGAAACCTAAGGAAACAAAAATTAGAGCCATCCTAAAGATCATATGGGTCAGGAAAGACTTTACGTTTATCTATAGAACAGCAGAAAAAAAAGAAAAAGCATGCAAGACTGACAAAACATTATTCACCGACTTAGCAAAATACCATAATATTTATCGAGTAATTGTGCACATTTACTACTGTCTCCATTTTTTGCATGTGACAGCATGTAATGCTTCGCGCATCTTAGTCATCGTCGAGGTGTCTGTCCGTCCATTTGTCCGTCACACCCTGGCACTGTATCAAAATGGCAAACCTGGAATCACAAAATCTTTACTGTGGGCTGCCCAAGGACTATAGTTTTAGTGCCAAAATTTCGTGCCCTGGGTGATGGGGTTCCCCTCGAACAAAGACGTCAAAGTGGGGTACCCCTAAAAAGACGTTATTTTGCCATTATTCGCTCTTACAGTGTGAAAATGGTTGCAGATAGGTACAGACTTGCTGCATATCATAACAAGCACTAGTAACGTGCTTTTTAGATTTGTCAATATCGATGACCTTGAACGACCTTGAACCCCCAAAAGATGGGTTTTGGTGAATTTAAATTGCAATTTTTGAATGCAGTGCACATTTCAACCGTGAATTGCAACAAAATGGCTGGAGACAGACCAAAACAACCTACATGCAAAATTTTCAGCATTAAATGTAAATTTTGCCTGTCCAAGTCCTGACCCTCTAGTTTCAAGGAGGCCTGCGCAGTCGAGCATCAAAGACGGCTATCAAACTAAAAAGTGGTTATTTTACCGCATTAGCGCAAAAACAGTTGCAGATGGATGAAGACATACTGCTTATCAGAACAAGCACTGTTGACGAGCTTTTGAACTGTGTCAACATCGATGACCTTGAATGACCTTGAACTCCTAAAATAGGGGGGTTTTGTTGTTTTTTTTTGCAATTTTTGGCTGTGGTGCACATTCATAAGTGAATTGTGCCGACATGGCTGGAGATAGACCTGGACAACCTGCAAACAGCAACTGCTAAGGCTGTCGTGCGTCACATGAGCTTTGCTCAAATTAGTTGTATTTCTCTTTATATTGTCAGTTGACTGACAGAAGAGCATCTGGCCTATAAAAACTGTTGCTCTAATAACTCCTATTAAGTTCAATATTAATGTTGCTGAAGAAGCTTTAGTGAAAAAATAAGGAAAATGCCAAATACTAATGAAAAAATCGAAAAGCTGTATTTCCATGTTATTAGTCCACCCGAAAACGATAGTTTTCGGAAGGACTTCTGTTTTGCTGTGGTTTTTTCTTCTTTTTCGGTGAGTTACTCGTTCGACAGCGATTCCTCCTGCGTTAGGCGAAACAAGTCCGGTGAAGATCGGTCCAGTAACCCTGGAGATCTAGATGTGAGTTTGTACCCACCGAAAGCCCATTTTTCGGAAGAACATATTTCGGCCCATAGGGGGTGCTGCGCCCCAAAATTTTTACACGCGCTAGAGAATGACCAAGTCTTACTAGCGCACCCCCAACCGGGGACGGGGCCCCCTTACAACTTTTTTCAAAGGGTGGTCAAAAATTGGCTTAAAATGTAGTGTATTAGACGAAGGATCTTTGGAGCCAAAGGGAGTAGCTTCATGAGACTTTGCCACGTGATGTGCTGCTAGATGGGGGTGATAACGCAGGTACAACTTTTAGGGGGCACCGCCCCCTTAAAATTTGGGAGTGCAAAAAACGTGTAAAATTTAGTACGTTTTACGACAACTTTCGAGTTTGACTGCAAATATCTCTGAAATGAATAGAGATATCGACAAGCGGTAAACGGCGTTATCAAACAGAGTTAATTCCACGTTGAATAAAAAAAATTTCGTGAACTTTGGTTCACTAACACCAGAGATTACGCGGCTAATGTTTACCTACCCTAAGTCAATAGTGCGCGTTGTGCGTATGCTAATGCATTTGTGTGCATGCCACGTGACTTTGCTACCGGGGAATTTCACCCCTCTAAATTTCCCCCCAATCGAACTTAGGGCGCCAGGCGGACTCACGTTGGGCATTGCCCCAAATTTCTAGTTTTTTTATTTTTTTGCAACTCGAGATCTCCGAGATGCGTAGGCCGATCGGCGTGAAATTTTGCACGATGGTCAACACTAGGCCGAATTTTATAATGCCGGTCCAAAATTTTTGGGGGGCACACCCCAAAAAAATTTCGGGGGCGAAAAACATGAGAAATTTGGCCCGATTTTGGACAATTTCGAAGTTCGGCGGCGGATATCCCCGAAACGGATGAAGATATTCAAAATCGGATTTTTATTCCGTCTACCGCGATTTCTCCTGCGTTAGGTGAAACAAGTCCGGTGAAGTTTGGTCCAGTGACCTTGGAGATCTCGATGTGAAATCGTACCCACCTAAAGCACATTTTTCGGAAGAACATATTTCGGCCCCTAGGAGGTGCTGCGCCCCAAATTTTTACACGTGCTAGAGAATGACCATGTCTCACTAGTGCACTCCACACCTGGGACGGGGGCCCCCTTACAACTTTTTTCAAAGGGAAGTCAAAAATTGGCTTAAAATGTAGCGTATTAGACTAAGGATTTTTGGAGCCAAAGGGAGTAGCTTCATGAGACTTTGCCACGTGACGTGCTGCTAGATGGGGGTGATAAAGCAGGTACAACTTTTAGGGGGCACCTAAGTCGACAATGCGCGTTCGGCGTATACCAATGCATTTGAGTTCGGGTCACGTGACTTTGATGCCGAGGAAATTTTACCCACTCGCGAAATATCTGAGATGCGTGGGCTGATCGGCGTGAAGCGAAATGAATGAATATATTCAAAATCCGATTTTTATTTCGTCTACCGCGATTCCTCCTGCGTTAGGCGAAACAAGTCCGGTGAAGTTTGGTCCAGTAGGCCTAACTTTGGAGATCTCGATGTTGAATCGTAACCACCCAGAGCGCATTTTTCGGAAGAACATATTTCGGCCCCTATGGGGTGCTGCGCCCCCAAATTTTTACACGCGCTAGAGAATGACCAAGTTTTACTAGCGCACCCCCCATCGGAGACGGCGGCCCCCCTTACAACTTTTTTCAAAGGGGAGTCAAAAATTGCCTTGAAATGTAGCGTATTAGAC
>Ga0209367_1003267_pt1 | contig 21986 bp, 12 predicted proteins | sample WorMetLIZISLAND2_FD_187412 | JGI IMG/M metagenome (GOLD analysis project Ga0209367, IMG submission 187412) | Marine gutless worms symbiont microbial communities from Max Planck institute for Marine Microbiology, Germany - Olavius geniculatus... ... | reverse complement strand
CCAAAACAGAAATCCTCTGAAACAAATAACTGGTCTCTCTAGCCTCGCCAGTATTAATTGCGATTCTTTTTCCAAGATCAGCCAAGAGCTGATGTTATTATTATTATTATTAGCGCCTCCTCACTCACGTTCCACGAAATAAAGCAGTTCGCTTTTGAGCTGATTCGTCGGCTCAGCCACGTCCGGGTCCAGCAGTCGAAGTGCATTCAACTCGTCCAGGAAAACGCCGATTTTCTCCAACGCATCGAAAGCTGCTGTTGCTGCTCTTTGACCCGCTGCCATGACCTCGATCGATTGCTCCGACATTATCCGTGGGCCGTTTACGTCAGTTCAGACTACTGTGACGCAATAACTAGCGCGTGCTGGAAATATGGGCCATACATGCCAGCAGGTAAATCGATGCATCAAAGGTCTGAGAGGCGCGGAATGCCCAAAGAACTGAAGCGAATGCAGATAGGCCTACGGTTCTTGGACTCCAACTATCCAAACTGACTTCGTAAACAAAAAAGCAGAATGATGTACCGCCAGTCTCAGTATAAGCCAGTAAGCCCACAAATGCATAGCTGACATGGCCATAATACTGTAACTAACAACACGTGAAGCCAATTTTCGCGTAGACTTTAGTCTCTAAGACCAAAGTTTGGTTCAAGACCACAAAGTGAATTAGACCGAAATTTTTCGTATTAGCAGACGTTGCGGATTTAAGGCTTTAGTTTGAGACATTAGTCTCAGACATGTCACAGCAACGTAAAAAAAACTCACTGAAAACGCAGCGAGTTGTGGACCCTACGCGACCTTGCCTAAACGAGACAATGAACTAAAGTCTAGTCCACCGTTTAGGCTACTATTGAACTACTCCACAGCAAGATTCGTGATTATGGCTTTGTACAATTAGACTAAACTGCATAACTTACAGTAATTAGCTGACGCCCAGTGACTACTAACCTGTTCTGAAATCTGGACTGAACCTCATTTTGATGGCGTCCGCTAGGGCACATTGTGCTATTAACGGTTCAAGTCTACAGTGGAAGCCTGCCCGGAAGGGCATTGACAGAGGCCTACGTTTCATTTGATGCTAATGACCTATACTGTGTCGAGCGGGACGTTGCTCATAAGCGGATTTGCAGAAAAGTTATACAAATGCACTGAATTGTTCGACGACTGTTGACAAAACACACTGTATGTTGCACCACTGTCACTTCTTGTCGCATAGCTGCAATTTTCAAAATTTTCTAAACGCCCTTGTATTTCTCCATAATTACAATGCAAACTATACACAATATCCACAATGGTTATTAACAGTCAGTTACAGCGAATGAGTGAGTAGGGTTTAACGTCCCACCCGACACAGTTCTGTATAGATCATTTCGAGGATGGCCTTTCCAAACGGAATCAGTTACAAGAACAGTTGAACCTTTATTGTGGTCTCAATATCTGTCGGCAAGGGAATGTATACAAAAACACTGTCGGTTTCTATAATACATCAACAAGACAGAATTTACGGACAACTGTTGATTATTGTCTACATGAGCCAGAGATGTTTTACAACAAATAGCAAAGAAATGCAAATGCTACTGTAGCAGAATCCACACATTGGTCACACTAATAAGTACAAAATATGAATTACGCTGCACTTGGACAATTTAAACAGGAACAATATTTCACAATAATCAGTCAGTAGCATACACAAGATTTCTAATTAAAGGCTTTCGTCCCTCCAAATCTGTACACCCCGCATTTCCTTATCCTGGTACGTTCTTCCCTGGAGCACCACATAATTTATCTAAGATTTTATCTCCGCCAAGTGTGAACGTAGTGAATATTGGAGGAGATATGAGACTGGTCGTTCTGTCGGTCGTTGTGTCTGTGTGTGTACATGTACTTTGAGGTGCCATATCTCTATAAAAGTGCCAGATAGACGCATGGTCGCGCAATGGACCACCCGTAGGAAGTAGACCACCGCTAGTCGAATGGTCACGTGACCGATGACGTCACGTGACCCCAAAAAGTCAAGGTCGTGACCCCATTAGGCCTATCTTTGAGGCGCCATATTTTGATAACAATGCCAGATAGACGGGGAGACAATTTCGGGCTCCCTCTTCTCCCTCCCCTTTCCTTGTTGTAGGGTGTTGTTATAGCTGTAGGCGTAGTAGTAGTTGTAGGTCTAATAACAGTAGTAGTAGTAATGTTTAAATCATTTCACTTGGCGGAGATATGCACTCTCACGAGCGCCTTCTAGTTACTCATGCAATCGTGGTTTTGGAAGCGATTCGTTTCGATCACTGTAATGAAGGGAAGTCATGTTGAACACTATATTCAAGCGTTCACCCTTCACTGCAACGATCGAGGGTAATCGTTTCCATAGCTGTCCGAATGCTCGGTTTACATTATGCGACCATGATTTATGCATGCTGAGGTTAAAAGGTGGTGATATAGCTCTTAATGGGAAGCCCATCTCAGAGCTACGGAGCGTCACCTGCCGTATGGCATCACACAGTGTTACCTGCCACCCGACACAGGTGAATGCTCCCCGCCTTAACCCCAGCCAGATAGGCTGGTACTCAATTTACCTACCTCGGAGGGATGGAAGGCTGAGTTGACCTAGGCGGCTGGTTACATACCGAGATGGTTTACCTGTCCGCAGGCAGTCACCCATCGCAGTATTAACCCGGCCCGGCGTAGAGTAACTTCGTTATCGGTTGAAACGCGTTACCGCTACGCCACGCCACCAACCCAAGTTGACCTATTTTACATTTATTTATGCACGCCACCCTGCAGTTAAGGGGCTGGAGAGTGCTATAGCTCCCTGAGCAGGTGCGAGCCCAGCTAAATAAACGCATTTCAAAGTACAAAGAAAAGATTCCAGCACATGCGACACATACGCCTAATCATACACAAATTACCGGTATCATAACTTTATTCTAAGAATGCTTCTAAAATTTAAACATTCAAATCCCTCTGTGTATGCCACTTAATTAGCCAACACGTACACAAATGCACATACACGTAGTCAACAAACAGCAGAGAATGCATGGAACTGGTAACAACACGCAACATGAATCAATAGCAAATACACCTTCATTATCACATGGACCTGACACAGCGGCCTCCGATCATGGTCAACAATTACGTTAGAAAAGACAAACACGACACTAAGCAACAATACAATATTCTACATTAGCCTGGCAAAATGCGCAGTTTCCATGCTTCTGATGGAGAGACCTGACCAATCCGGAGCTGAGTGTGAAAAATAGGCTTATAGCTAGACAACAACAGAGAAAGCAGCAGTGGCATGCTTTAGTTTTTTTACATGTTTCAACACCTATGGTGTACAAATAACAGTCGTACAATATGCTTTGAGTAAATTGTACACAATGAGTCAAAGTTACAACAAATAATACTAGCGCCTTTATTGATTCATAAACGTCGTAAAAACTGTTTTACAGATTCACTCCAGATTTAGGTACGGCATCAGCGAAAGTCTATGCTAAACTTAAACTATTAAGATGAACGGTCCCTTTCCTATCTATTTATCGGTCAGATTCACTGGCAATTACGATTATCAATTATGTATGTTCTCTGTTTTTAGAATAGAAGAGTAGATTCATTTTGCAAACAAACAAGAAACAATACATCGACCAATACATACCCAAATGACGATCGTAGAAATGAAAAATGACAAAAGCAAAAACAAAACACATCACTGTTCTATTCCACTAAAATTCTAGCAAGGACACAATAAACATCACACCATTATTTAAACTGCAAATACACCAGTAATGTATATTAATATGTCACTAGTAGTGATGCGTTACTGCAGTTAACCATTTCCCTTCACAGCAACTTGCTACTTTACAAAGAGTGCACCTGGTCAATATCTGAGAGGGTGTGAAAAATTGTACCAATATTTTAGTGAGCAAAAATTACTGTTATATGTGCATTCTGCCTACTTCTCACATGGTTTAGCCTTCTTCATAGATGTTTTCTTCCAGCCAAGTTCTGCAGTCTCCAAACAAAGTCCAGTTCTTGCAAAAATGCACAAAACTATTCACAGTTAGCTAGTTCAGTGCACTTGATAGTAGCCGGAAAGAACTACTTTTGTCTATAGTTATAGAATGCATAGTTATGAAAACTTACTCTTAAAATCTACATAATATGACAACACTGTTCACAATCCCAGCAGCCATAACCAGCATAGCAAATAAACAGAATGACGACTTGTCACAAGTCTTAGTTCTACACTGTGTCCCAAAAAACATTGCAAACATTTTTGACTAACTTGAAAACGAATTAACAGATTTTGATAGTTTTTGGCAAAAATATTTCTGACACAACTTGCCATCAAATGACCATTCAGTTTCCCACCTCAACCAACGTTTGTTTCTGCACTACCTGGGGAAACACAACCAGCGAAATATCACTTTTTTTATCCCATGCGATGTGATTGCTTAATTAACATAACACGTAAAAACACATTTTGTTCACATTTCTGACACTTTGGCTGACATTTCATTCAGTTGTCCATTTTTCAACTGCTTGCAGTAAAATTGCAAGCATTGTATTATGCTTAGTCTGCTTTTCCCAGGTAGTGCAAAAGCAGACGTTGGGTGAAGTAGAAACTAAAACACTTATTTAATAGACAGTTGTGCCAGAAATGTTTCTGCCAAATATTATTAAAATCTGCTAATCTTTATTCAAGTTACGATCGATAATGTTCGGGATGTTTTTTCAGGTTTTCTGTTTATTTCATCACATACTTTGCTTGGTCTGCTTTCCCTAGGTAGTGCAAAAGCACACATTGGGTAAGGTGGGAAACTGAATGGTCGCTGATGACAAGATGTGTCGAGAATATTTGTACCAAAAATAATCAAAATCTGACGATTGGTTTTCAAGTTACAGTCGAAAATGTTGGGGATGTTTCTTTCGGGACACAGTGTAGTTTAATAGACAAAAACTGCATCAGCAGACACAATATGTGCACGTTACATTGGGCCAAGCGTCTCAGCATACGAAATTCAATAACAGACTAATGGCATCTGAGTGCATGCTTGCAAAACAAGACACAAATATTGTATCCTAATGCACAAGTATGTTAAAAAATAAAGCACATATAAATTTCCGATACCCAAAGATTGGCACTGAAAGAATGCAACACAAAAATGCTGCCAATGTGGTAAGACACTGGAAAGGGACAAAGCACACTGGTGGAACAAAAAGTAAGAAAGAAAAATGGACAAATTTGGGCACTACTATTCTGTGACTGACCAACTATTCAACCATATAATATCACAAAATGCCTACTACACAGGCACGTATACATAACACAGAATGTCACATAACGACACATTCTGTAATTAGAGCTGTCGAATTAACATGTTAACTCAACGCGTTAAAAAATTAATGCACGTAAAAAAATTAACGCACATATGTAATTTTACTTAATTCTGCGAAGCACGAGTTCCAATATTCCATTAAAATATGTTTATTCGATGATCGAATAGTATTCATGTAATCAAAATTTTGTTTTGTTGCTGTTCTGTCACTGCTGCCACAGTTCTGCGACACAGCCACAAGTTCTGCCACCCTCTCCATGTAGATGTAGTCCATCTACAATATCAGCAATATTAATGATGCATATTAATGCATGCGTTAAAAAAATCAATGCAGTGCAATAACACACTAAAAAATTAACGTTTCGACAGCTCTATTTGTAATACAAAAAATGTGTCTGGTCTTTTGCTGTTGCACTACGGACCTTAAAATGCTCATCATCAGATGTGATTCTGACCACTGGTGCATGCCAAATGTCAATCAGCTGTCACACAAAGCAGCTGATAATATAATAATATATAGTATCTAATAAGTCCTTACAAACCTATTTACTGTTAACGATTGCATCAGTTACCACAGTCGTTGGCCAACACTGAAAACTGAGTGATCACATACGAGTACAGATTGAAAACAAAAGCAGGAAGTAAGAACTATAAGCAGTAGCTGTTAGATTCAATGGAAACTGAAAATTGGCAATGTGACTGAACGACAACGAGTGAAGCTTCAGTTTTAGGAATGTTCGTAGGTGGCGAGTTTTGCTCGCAGCTGTTCGATCTCCAGATCTTTCTCCTTCAACGTAGCCTTCAGCTGAGCCACCTCAGCTTGCAAATCCACCTCTTTGCTGCCAGCACCCTGCCAAACAGAATATTATCAGTCATCGCTGCAGTTACGCAGCAAACGCTGTTTCATTACAAATGACATCACTACCTCTAACTCCAGTTTTGGAGAATATGACTTCAGTGTTCTGCGTGAAGAAGTGATTAGGCTTAGTTGTCACACCGAGGAAGTTAATCAATGCCAGGCCCGGTTACAACTTGGATGGGTGACTGCCGGCAGACGAGTAAATCATTCTTTGTATGTAACCAGCCACCCAGGACAACTCAGCCTGGCCATCCCTCCGTGGGTAGGTGCAATGAGTACCAGCGAAAACTTGAACGTAAACAGGCACACCATGCAATGCACTGTGTCCATGGTCTTGCAGTGTAAGCTGGCGTCTTGCTGAAGGCTAAGGAAATAGAGATCAGTGCCACTCTACAAACCCTGTAGCTCAGGAAGGACTTTATGTTTATGTATTCTGTAAAAATCATTTTCGTAACCCACTGTATCAACGATTTTGCTGCCCATTCCACAGCCCAACAGCAACACGACCTGCTGCCTTTAATAGAAAAATCTTCTCCTTTTGCTTCTTCTTCAATTTATGATACAAAAACAACGGACACGCTAATAAATACGAACCAACCTGTTTGTTTTGACCAGTGTCACAAAGCTACTCTAAACTCTCTGACAGTACAAATGTAACACAATTAAACATAGAACTATTATTAGCTAAATCATCAGAAGACAAAAAGCCAGCAAATAAGTACTGCCATACTTCTCAATGTGGATCAGCTGCAGAAATGGGGGTTGGTTTCATAAACCAGAAAGCAGTCAGAGCCTGCACACCTCCACCAAGGCAATGTTGTTCGCTAGGTAGCAGCACCATCTTCGGTTTGACAGCGGTTTCCCTTATGCCCCATTGAAAGCAATGGTAAAGAAAATTTCAAAGTGATCCAGAATCCAGGATTCCTTCCGAATCACCCCCAAAATTGAATCACTTGTAGTTTTTGCCATTCCCGAAATTCCCAGAAAATTTCAGAAAAATCTGTCCATAACTTTTTGAGTTATCTTGCTGACACACAGACAAACAAACAAACAAACAAAATCTGGCAAAAACGTAACCTCCTTGGCGAAGATAAAAAAATAAAACTGCCAAATAACTTTTAACTATTACAAGATGAACCTCGAGAGTGAGAAAAAATATTAAACACAGAAACGAACCTTGTTTGCTGCTCCGACTGGCTTTGTTGCCATTTTAGCTATTCCAGCTTTCTTCGTGGGTTTGTAGCCGTCTTTCAGTGATATCTGACAGCAGCACAATAACGGATCTAAATGCATCAAATTCAAGAAACAAGCAGATGCTGGAGTCAGTGACGACACACATGCAGCCATCTGTGAGTAATAAAAATTCCCTATCATAAGCGTGAAAAAAACAAGAATCTACTAGTAGAAATCCCAACAAAGAATTACTGTAGTCTGTTGATTGCAACCCTTGGCAAGCAGCAATTCATAGACAAACACACAGTAGTGATCATTCACACCAATTATGGGTTTTCTATAGAGCTGTCAAAGCGTTATTTTTAACGCATTTTTAGCACATTAATTAACACGTTATTAATGCATCCAGGCCCATTGAAAGGGAGAGTAGGGGAGGGGGATGTTACCCTGGGCCCCGCAACCTTTGGGGGGCCCTCGCCTGTAAAATATAGAAAAATTAGAAAGTTATAAAGCAAATAAAAATACATTTTCATCAATAACTGACGTCATTGCTAGCATAAAAATCTATTAGCCTGTAAACTAAATAATACTTCTTTACAGTAATGATGGAACGGCAACTACAGCTTGGTTACTGGAATTCATTCGATTGTCAAATAATCGCAGTTTAATGAAATATTGGAACTTTTGCTTCACGGAATTATGTAACTTAAATAAATTTATGCACGGGCATTAATTTTTTAATGCATGTTAATTTTTTAACGTGCGTTAATTCATTAACGCATTAATTAGCACGTTAATTTGACAGCTCTAGTTTTCTATTCCCTTTTGTTTTTCAGTTAAATGCCTGTAGCAGAAATACGGATGAACTAGAAAGAAAAGATACAGATGAACTAGCAAGGAGCATAATGTGCCCGAATGCACAGCTGCAACACACGGCATGTGCAATTTGTGGCTTAAGTGACAAACTGACATGATCACATAACCAGCTCACGGCCTCACAATGACGAGGAATCAAGTAATCAGTTGGAAAAAAATATCAACATTATTACATTCTTAATATTATTACGCTGTTAACTTTGTATTAGTCAATATAAAACTCCGATTCACTAATTCCTTTCTCCCATGTATTCTGTGTAAATTCTACCAATTTCATTCCAAAGATTTTTTATTAATTTCACAAAATGAAATGTTGTACATATTCAAACTTCAAAGTTACCACTGCTGCTATTCTGTCAACTTTTTGTTCTGATATTTTTTGATCAAACACTCCAAGACTATTTGCTACAGTTTATCATTCACACATAATAACTTACAGCATTCACCATCAGTAACCAAGCAACTATTTATTAGATGTTTTGCGTCAGATGATTAAGTATCAAATAAAGCAAAGACTGTTCTTGTACAAGTATCGGTGGTGCATTTTTGCCAGCGATCCACTCATCAGCAGACATAGCTGGGACATCGCCGGGGGTGTCAGGATACAAGTCATTTTGAAACAGCTCCGACTACAACAGAATAACACATCAGGTCAACTCAACCTCCTACCCTCAGCAAGACGGAAAATCAGTAGCAGCATATAAGCTAGCAGATGAATAGTTGGGGCCTATTGTGGCTAATTGGGACAGTGGTAAAACCACGATGTACAAGTCAGGGTGAATCCAAACTTACAGCATTTTTCAATACAAAATAAAGAATGCCAATTTATTATAACCATCCTCATTCTGCAAACAACAAAAGTACTGCCAGTTACTTAAAATGCAAACTTCAATCGAATCGCAACAAAGTGATGACATAACAATGAACAAACCTTTCGTGGGACAGTCATTGGGATCACTTCACACAGACCTTTTGTGTGCAGCTTGTAGAATCTGCAAACAGTCAAGTACAACAGGAAATTTTCACACATCATTGCAGCGGAAACACTACCAGTATGTTCGCTACAGAAAGATACTAAAAAACAAAAAAAAACAAAAAAGACACCAAAACAGTTCAAAAGAAATCACACATGATGTCATCTAATCATTCATTCTTAAGACATTTACATTTAAACATGACACTTTGTAAACTAGAATACAGATTAGACCGATTGTTTAGTTTTATTCAGTTGATCGGGATAGACGTAATAGATGTTTCTCTTTAATATCATCAAGATGTTTCAGGATAAACTTAAGAAATATGAAAATAGAACAATTATTCCACCAATATAAATTAACAGTAGAATTATAGCATATCGCAATGAGATAACAGTATAATAACAGACACTAACATTACCGCCATTCTACAATGATAATAAGCAGACAAGTACATTATATAAGCATTAAAGATTAGAATCAGGTTAAATTGACAATGAATGTATGAGCAATGGCAGCGATATTACCGCGAGATTTCACACATGTTGACGTTGATGCCACGCTTCGGCATGAAACCAATACCACGCTGTGGGTCCGGCGACTGGTACATATTGAGATAATGAATGTATGGAGCATCTTCAGTTATTTCAAAATACCGTATCATACTGTCACCCTGCAACATCAAAGTAATCACTGAAAGTCTAAGACACTCCGAAAAGATCGGACAACTAATGAAAAAAATACTGGCTAACAAAATGCAACACAATAGTTCCTTGTTAAATAATTTTGCTCAAAAGTTTGTGGCACACACAATAAAGCTTGGCATTCATAAAAATTCTGCTTTATTTACACATGGCAGTTAATACTGCAGAATTTATTAACTGAGAGAAATAGCCTTCAGTGTTAGTTAAAAAATATAAAGACATATACTACTGTTCATTTTGCATTCAGACGGCTCATTTACTAAAGTCACACCAAAATAAGTAAAATCCTCAAAAATGAACCTTAAAACTACACTCCATGCAAACCGGATGTCTTTCACACAATCAAAAACCACAGCACCAAACCCAAAATAAAATATAACCTACCAATTAAAGGAAAAATTAACAGTAAAGCCATCACAAGATAGCTGCCAATCCAAGATTTGCAGAAATAAAGCTCAGATAAAAATATGTGTCACCAGAACAAAACACTAGTGCTTTCTAGAACGTTTGTGAAAACAACTCAGTATAAAAATAACAGGCTGCAAAATGATGCGCTGTTTTAACGCAGCCATCTAATGAATAGAAAACAATGAAACCTTGCCACAGAGATAAACCATCTGTGTATCAGGATCATAGCAGATGAACAGAACTCCATTGCTGTTGTCCAGTTCCGTAATCGTAATATTCTTCAGATCCTGCAGATCGAAATAAATCATACTGATCTTTAATAATATTTAGCAAAAATTAAGCACAGAAATGAAGCACAAAACTATAATTATGAAACAAGCATCTGGTCACAAACGGCAGTAAGGATTTAATGTTTTATTTGAAGCAAATATGACATATGGTTGAACATTAGCTGAAACATTATTAAACACAGCAATAAGTTTAAACGTAATCATTTCTTGTCAAACTATATGATTATTCAACTAAACCAAATCCATCAATGTAAATAAGCATAGGCAAGGAAAAATTTGACTCAACAACCACAAAAAAACAACAACAATAACCACAAAAAAGTATGCACAAATATTTTGCACGGAAGAAAAAATATGGTAAAACATCAGTGAAAGTGAGGGAAAAAACAAAGTAACTTTAATGCCAGAAAATATTGTGCGGGCAACAGTCACATTTTAGTGATTTTACTACCATTAGTTTAGTCACAAGACAAACGTATGTGTCACTTACAGCATCCCACAAGGCCACCTGTCGTTCACTCATCCTAGAGAAACCCGTCGTAAAGATAAGGCCGTTACGCAGGTAAACCACCTGTGCTGGCTTGCTGCCCTCATGACCAACTCCCTCCTGCATAGAACAAATCAGAAATATTTTCGCATTATAGAAATTTAATGAGTATGTTAATACGTTGAGGCATAAATATACCGTCTCACTGTACCATTTGCTAATCTCAGACCCCATAAAAGAATAAAGCAAGAACAGCTGATAAGAATTACATAAGGAAGAAGTCAACAGTCTGTCAACAAATAACAGAGAGACTGCTGCAGATAATTGGTTACTGTTAAAGCTATTGTATAATATGACAATATGACCAATGACAAGTTAAGTGGCAAATAGATAAGGATCATTCCATAAATAAGTTACAAAACAGCGTCACTCTGTTAGTTTTCTAAATATAAAGACAAAACGTATATTTCAGAATTTTTGTATTTAGAAAACTAAGAGAATAATGCCGTTTTGTAACTTAGTTATAGAACGACACTCATAATATTACTCAGTAGCCGATAAGTGGTCTAAGCAGCCCAAGATAATTGAAAAAAAACAAAAACTAGAAATTTGGGGCAAAGCCCAACGTGAGTCCGCCTGACGCCCTAAGTCTGATTGGGGGAAATTAGGAAGGGGGGGTAAAAAAGGGGGGGAAGAATTTCCCCGGCATTAAAGTCACGTGGCCCGAACTCAAATGCATTGGCATACGCCGAACGCGCATTGTCGACTTAGGGTAGGTCAACATTAGCGCTTATAACTTGGTTTGTTGTGGACGGAATTTTACAAATTGATTTTTGTTCAACGCCGAAAGGATCGCACTCGTCAACGCCGTTTAGATTATGTCGTTACCTTCATCGGTTCTAAAGATATTTGCGTTCAAACTCGAAAGTTGTCGTAAATCGCACCGTTTTTTGCCCTCCCAAATTTTAAGGGGGGGTGGTGCCCTTAAAATTTGTACTTGCGTTAACACCCCAACATAGCGGCACGTCAAGTGCCAAAGTTTCCTCGGGCTAAACCCCCTAATTCCGAAGTTATAAGCGCTAATTTATTACATTTTAAGCCAATTTTTGACCCCCCTTTGAAAAAAGTTGTTAGGGGGACTGCAGTCCCCGTTGGGGGGTGTGCTAGTAAGACTTGGTCATTCTCTAGCGCGTGTAAAAATTTGGGGGCGCAGCACCCCATAGGGGCCGAAATATGGTCTTCCGAAAAATGTGACTTAGGGTAGGTCAACATTAGCGCTTATAACTTGGTTCGTAGTGAACGGAAATTCACAAATTTTCTTTTGTTCAACGCTGAAAGGATCGCTCTCGTCAACGCCGTTTAGATTTTGTCGTTATCTTCATCGGTTCCAGAGATATTTGTGGTCAAACTCAAATGTTGTCGTAAATCGCACCGATTTTTGAACGTTTTTTTGTCCTCCAAAATTTTAAGGGGGGCTGTGCCCCCAAATTTCGTACTTGCGTTAACACCCCAACATAGAGACACGTCAAGTGCCAAGGTTTCGTTGGGCTACACCCCCTAACTCCGAAGTTATAGGCACTAATTTATTACATTTTAAGCCAATTTTTGACCCCCCTTTGAAAAAAGTTGTAAGGGGGGCCGCCATCCCCGGTGGGGGTGCGCTAGTAAGACTTGGTCATTCTCTAGCGCGTGTAAAAATTTGGCGATGCAGCACCCCCTAAAGGCCGAAATACGGTCTTCCGAAAAATGCTCTTTCGGTGGGTACAAACTCACATCTAGATCTCCAAGGTTACTGGACCGATCTTCACCGGACTTGTTTCGCCTAACGCGGGAGGAATCGCTGTCGAATGAGCAACTCACCGATTTTGAATATCTTCATCTGTTCCGGAGATATTTGCCGCCAAACTTTGAAGTCGACCAAAATCGGGCCAAATTTTGCATGTTTTTGGGTCCTAAAAATTTTTAGGGAGGCTCCCCCAAAATTTTGGACCGGGATCATAAAACTGAACGCAGCACCGAGCATCGTGCAAAATTTTGCGCCGATCGGCCGACGGAGCTCGGAGATTACGCGAGGAAAAAAAAAGAAAAAACCACAGCAAAACAGAAGTCCTTCCGAAAACTATCGTTTTTGGGCAGACTAATTAGAATAAAAATGTAATAATACCACAGATCACCTTTTCAATGTTGCCACTCCTAGGATCAAGCACTCTGATCTTCTTGTCCTTGCATGTAGCAACAAGCTTGCTACCATCCCAGTTCCACGATGCACTCAAAGGAATGTCAGGCATATCAACCTCGGCCATTATTTCGGCCGTTCCGACGTTCCAGATGAAAATTTTGTTATCCGAGCCTACAATTCACACATTACATATTTCCTGCTTATTTTTCTTCTTCAACGGGCTTGTGTCAATGCTGAAAATTTAAAAAAAAACTAGAATCAATTTCTAAAGATCTAACTGTCATACACATCTGTTAGTTTATCTTGCAATGGATTTTTCTTCTATAACATCAATCACAAAAATATGCAATGCTTGGCAGTAAACAACAAATATATGTGTATAGTTGTTCCCAAAATGTCTAACTATATGAGTACATGAGCAAACCCTGCAACTTGCATAGTCTGAGGACCTCACACATTTCAGCAGTGCTCACTAACCTAATATGTGATATTCCATCTGCATGTTCATGCTATAGTTCCATGTATCAAAAAAACTATAGAAATTCATCAGATTACAACTTTACTGACTAGCTGGGTAACGTTTTGCCAAATGCTGCTGGCTTTCTTGGAATGAAAGTTTGTAGTTAGATGAGCCATAAAAAGGTCCACATATCACTTCATTCCTAGTTCAATGATATTTCGTACACATGCATGAGAATGAACAAGGAACAGTGCAATACCTCCGCTGAGTAGAATGTTCTGTGCAGTAGGATGCCAGACAACAAGGCCAACACGTCGCTGGTGTGCTACAAGGTCAGCCACTGGTTCCTCAAGATTCGCCGTCAGCCCACCATCGGGAATCTGCCAGACTTTGACCGTGCAGTCTTCGGATCCACTTGCAATCAGGTCATCATCGTGCGGACACCACTGGATGTCTAACACCGCAGCTTTGTGTCCGGCAACAAGCGGTGCCTCACGGTCAACTCGTCCGACCTGGCAAGACAAACAAACGAACTAACTGTGCTGTCATCTACAGACTGAGCTGTAACGTGGCTAATAATCTCAACCTTGGTGTACAACCTCCTCATCTGAATAGGTGTTTTTGCCATTTACAACACCTTAAATGATTAGAAATGTTGATATCTTCAAACTATGTGATACTTCAAAGCCAACAATAATTATAAAAAGACAAAGTATTGGCTTGCAAGCTGCAAAATTCATTCAGCATGCCTGTGGCTGTGTCTACTGTCTATCTCTGTATGGCTGCTGAGCAAACTTACCAGCTGGCTTGCTTAGCAGCTTCTACATGTAATGCAATAAATGCTGTATATATATTTAAGCATTGTTAAATAATTGCAGCCAGCTGGATGAGATAGGTACACTATTTTTGAGATCATTGGATGTGTCACTATACAGTCTCATATATAAAACCACATAAAAGTTCTTCTATGTGAGCATCAAATAGAATCATATCCATTTTCTACAGTAATGACAAACCTTGTCCAGAGCAAGCACCAGGAAGGCTCCTCCACCAGCTGCCTCAGTGATGACTGCCAAATATTTGGGGTTCACGGAGCAGAACTTAGAATCCCATGCACTCTTGGTGATGCGAATGTTATCATAGCATTGGTCACGCTTTGCCCCTTGGCCGAAGACATGACGAAATTTGCTCTGACGAACAATGCGAGACGTTCGGTCTGTCATCCTTTGCTGCAAACATTAAAACCATAACAACATCGGTAATGTCAACACTAAAGAAATGTTGGAAAACCATTAAACACTGACACTGATATTTTTGGTAACAAGCAAAAAAGTCACTTTTTATAAAAATTATGCATTTTTGCATTGTTATCGCATCATCTTACATCAAGGTCACACTGATAAAACTGACAATGTGCAATTACTGTAACTTAACTGTAAACACTAATTGAAGTAAAACTAACTTTATATTAATTCATTAACAGAGGCTTCATATAACAGTAACATAAATGGTAGTATTCAGAACTGCTACTATATAGCAGCAAGCTTGATGGACCAATCAACCATACTTCTAGAGGTAAACCTCATTGCTATTCAGTAGCGAATTCAGGGGATGAAGTGGGTGGCTGTCCCCATTATTGACTGCATGCATTTTTAATCAAGTAAAAATTTTGCACAAAAATTACTATTTCTGCATAAAATTTCAAAAATTTTTCTGGACAGGGAACACAGCCCCACCATACACCATCCCCTACCCTTCCACTCCCCATTCCAAAATTTTGGATCCACCACTGTTGCCATTACATAAACTTACATGCTGGCAAAAATTACAGAACAGTGAAAATTGTACAAAAACAAGCATATCGTCAGCTAGTCCAATCCAATATTCTGATCATGCATGGTACATGCGAATGCAGTGAGTGATTCCACAACGCAAGACTCCAGAAATAAAAGAACACGATTTACCTAATGTAAATGCGGCCAAAACCGGTGCTTATTAAACAAAAAAATAAATTTCATAACAAACACTACAACGTAAGTTACTGCAGTGTATACATGTCCAATTATGCCCTAGGATCTTCATAAAAGCGATGCCGGAACTACTGAACCGTATTCAAAAATGCAAGACTGCGATATAACTTAAGTAATTGTAACAAAAATTTATTAATGATAGCAAATATTGGTTTCATTCCTGTCGTAAATGTCAATAAATGATAACGATCAGTAAAATACAACGACTAAACACAAATTTACCAGAAATTAAATTCCCTCTATCGACCACGCCCACCAACTCTAAACATAGAATACTTAACACGCACCTGCCATAGAAATGACTGTAAAATGGAAAACAAGTAAACAAATCCGACTTTCGTGGTTGCAGCGCCACTGCGCCAGCTACCGGTAGCCGAACACTGGCCTATAAATCATAAACGCAAAATAACCTAGCCTACGTAGGCTGTATAGAGAACCCTAGAGTGTACTTATAATTAATAAGAGCTTTGCATAAAACTTTTCATAGAATTCGATGTTTTATTAAATTTCATAGGCCTAGGTCTTACGCGCCTCTGTTCGTCCGTCTGTCCGTCACAGTGGGCACACTGCGGTCAAAGGTCGCTCGCTCTATAATCTTTGCTTCGGTATTGTGTCAAACGATACAAAATAGAATTACAAAATCTTCATTATTGGCTGACGCATTTATGGTGTTGCGTTATCTATAATAATCACATTATCGCAAATTGTCTGCAAAGTGTGCCAGTAAAAGAAATTTGAAAATCGGTCAATAATTGGCGAAGATATGGACAAAAGTAAAATGGCAAGTTTTTAAAGGCTCGCCCTGTATATGATTAATTGATTGAGTGATTGAGATATACTGATTATTTCGTGGTCCGCCGCTGTTGCCTCGCACCAGTCCGACCAGTCGCATGTCGTCAGCCAAGAAATGGTGATGGCTTACTCGGTATACCGTGATGCTTAAAAATGTCTAACAGTAATTTTTTTCAGATTTTTTGTACAAATTTTTTGCGGTCTAGGTTACGCTTTGTCAAGCTTGAATTATCAAATTTTTTAGAACGCTAGTGTGGATAGATCGATTCGAAAGCAGGAGAGTTCACGTCTAATATTGGTAAATGACGCAGCAGAGAAAACCCCTGACAGTTTCTCGTAGTCACGATTGTCCTTTGTGATGTAAGCCTATGTCATTCTCTAAACGTCGCCATCATACTACCTCAGTTATTCTGTCTTATCAACGGACATACACATATTTGGTGATGATGATATGTTGAGCCATTTTAACACAGAGCAGACTAATACAGAACTAGCGTATACATAGCCTACCAGTATCATTATACAATATACAAGAACAAGAAGCTCAAATGTTGTCGAGAAAACGCGCGACACAACAAATTACGGTATTTAAAAACTTTCTGATATTAGTGGCTGCTGATAGTGATAACATTTTTGTGAAATTGTCGTAAATGTCTGCAACGCTGACGGTGAGCTGCTGAAAATGATGATGCATTATTGAAACGATATGCAATATTTAGCTTGTAATAAAATTTTTATGTCGTTTTGACGGCCTACATTTTTACAAACGGACGAACGCGTTTCAACTTCGTATATCGCATGGTAAAAATTACGGCATAAGCCTATAGGCCCAGTGCTCCGCCTAGTTTCGATCATATATCGGTCTCCGCTTGCCTAATGCCGCCGCCGCCGGCGCGAAACGTGGTGGAGTTGACCTTGACCTTTGGCAAAGTGTTCAATCGCCCGGATGACGTCATATTTGACGTGTTAAAATTGCGGTGATTTGCTGCCGTATAGTTCATAACGTCATCATCGTCGTCGAGTGCTTCCGACGCAACCGGTCGGAAGGTCACGTGATTCGACGCATTTCCGGTCCCGGTTCCGGTTGTCGTTTTCGGCAGTGACTTGCGGTTCCGCCTCGGTTTGACGGTCGAGTCGTCGGCTCGTCGGCGGCAGACGGCGTGAACGATGACGTCGATAATTTCCACAACAGTTACGAGACTGGCGCCGAGAAAAAACGCCAACAGACCGCCCACGTGACCTGTATAAACCACGCCCAGAACAAAAATTACGTCGGCAGAGCCGTCTGCTATACGGTCCAGTGGCGTCGTGGCAGGAAAGGGGTCTCATATTTGAGGGTATGGGAAAGCTGTCGGAGATTTCTGGGTCTGAAAATGTTTGTCTAGAATGCAAAATTTGGGGCTAAAAACCCCCATTTAAAGGGACATTTTTACAAGCAAAATTAAATTTTTAAGCATTCTATAGGAAATTTAGCCTACTGTCGTCTGTCAGACTTTTGTCAGAAATCTGTAGCATGTGTAAAAAATTGCAATTTCTTTCTTCGCTTACTTTTTTTAACCCACGACACCGTTGCAACGTTTATATTTGCAGCTAACCAGGAAATGAATGCAACTGCATGATATTTTTGCTTATTGTGGCTAAACAGTCATTGGTTTAAGTCACATGTTAGTCACTGGAGTATTAGCAGAAAGTACACTCGCGTACGCATAAGCCTACAAAATAAACATAGTAACTGAAAGTATAGGTTTCTTCACATTTTGTGACCTTGAAATCACCTTTTGCGTGACTTCGACAAACCGACCTTGACCATCGTCCCAAGTTTACATTTAAAGAAATACATGCAGCTGCTTTATGATTTACGCGACGCAACCATGTTCAGATGACAGCAGGTCCTAGTGCTGGGAGAAGCAAATTACATCAACTGCAGAGCTGAGACGAACCAAGCAGAGTGGACCAAGAGTAGGCGGTTGACGTCGGTGGATCATACGCGTGCAGAGCTAATGACGACGTGCTTATATCAACGACGACGACGTTGTCCCTGTCACATTGCACAACAAACGGACTAAAAAGACACAGCAGCAAGACACATACATCGATGACGCAATGATGACGATCATGATGAACTTATCTATAGCCGCACTTGATTCAATCTTTCAAGTATACATGTAGGCCTAGTCGTCAATCGTCACACTAGATGAGGTTGGTTGCTGCTGAACAACGAGGGCAGTTATTACCGCAAAACTAATTTGTTGCAATTTTTTTCAGCCTGCCATCCCTACGGGGTAGGAAAATTGAGTACCGGCCTATCTGGCTGGGGTTAAGGCGGAGGCGTGTTCACCTGTGTCGGGTGGCAGCTAACACTGTGTGATCCCATATGGCAGGTGACGTTCCGTAGCTCTGTAAAAGGTTTCCTATTAAGAGCTATACACCACCTTTTTTAACTTTATGGGCATTTATAACACTCCATCCACTACAGTGAGAGAGTGAGAGAGACAGAGGAAGACGAAGTATGCCAGGAAAGAAGTGAATTAAAGAGGCGACAAAGTGCGACAGACGTGATAAGGTCGGGAGTAAGCTGACAGCCGGCACTAAAGGCGGCCATGTTGTCAGCAAGCGCGCTGAACGCCACTCTCAGCGCCCGGTCACGTGCCCCAATCACCCGGCGCGAGTCCGTCTGTCGCTCGAACCGCCGGAAGTCGTCGGTCACTTGCGTCATGCGCACTTGCAGGTCGGTCACGGGCACGTCGGCGTTGAACAACGAGTACAGCTGCTCCGGCTGCAGCGTGGAAACTCCATGGTCAGGTACTTCCAGCCCAGCATGGACCAGCAGAGCTTCCAGAACACCTGTAGCATTCATCACACCAGACAATGACATCAGCTCATTCCTACAGTGAAGTCGTGGCTGGAAAGAAAAATAAGAGGGGCAATTAATTGCCTTTTCCTAGATTTTAGCTGTATAGAAAATCTTCCATTTGTCCAAAAATTTTGGTCTAGAGAAGTAAAATTTGGCACTGAAAACTTCCCAATTTGAGGGAAATTTAGGGAGAAAATTGAAACTCGGAGCACTTATTATCGCTTTTTTCGGACATTTGCAGCGTCTGCCGGAAATGTGAAACTCTCTGTTCCGCCTACTTCTTCAACCCAGCAGGCCTACGACGCCCCTGCATTCCCATACTCGCCGCAGACGTAAACTATAAAAAACAATTTCGGCCCAGTGGCGGCAGTGGCATATCGCGCGGCCGTCCGTCTAAGATTGACATGGCACACCAGTTATACGCCGTATCCACTTGAGTCAATAATATTGCTCGAATCAGACAACAGCAAAAATTATTCACGCGAAATATTCACGCCATACGATTTATCATTTGAAGGTATAAACGGTATAGCCTTTCGCGAAAAACTTGTCTCAAAGCTACGGAGCGTCACCTACCATATGAGATCACACAGTGTTACCTGCCACTGGACGCAGATGAACGCGTCCAGCCTTAACCCAAGCCAGAAAAGCCGGTTAAGGATAAAAAGCTGAGTTAACCGAGATGGTCTAGCTGTCCGAAGACAGCCAGTCACCCATCTAAATAGTAACCACTTGATAGCGACCCGACCGGGAGTCGAACCCGCAACCTTTCAATCGTAAGTTTAACATACTACCGTTACAGTACTAAACTACCTGTCACATTTCGTTCAACACCAGGGCTGCCGTTATTGGGTAATTCGCTGGGTAGTAAGGAAGTGAGTAAATTATTATGACACTGCTGTACAATTTGGGCAAAACAAAACACCTTTAGTGCCAACTGGCGCAAAGACGTTGAATGCATAGAATATCTTTGGGCCGGGTGGCGGACGCACCTGCTCGGGACGTAACGTCGCTGACGTCATTGTAGACGTTGAGGTAAAAGTTCCTCAGTGTGTCGTTGTCGCTGATCATCAGTCGCCAGGTGTCGCTGACAGTCGTCTTCATTTCCCGCCAAGCCTCCCTTGCCTCATCCGTGTCTCGGCCCAACGTTTCCACACTTTCCAGCAGTGACGTCATCGCCCCGCGTGTGACGTCACTGCCCGTCCGCTCGCTCAGCGTTAGGCGGACAGGCGTTTCCGGTTCCGCTTTACTGCTTCCCTGCAGCCAATCAGAACTTCAGTTGAACATTCGCTATAAAACGGCCATTCAACGCTTTCGGCTAGCAGAAGAATAACATACTAAAAGGATGGCTGATAATACTGTAGCAATCGTTTTGCCTACATCACGTGATCACTAGCCAGTTTTCTATTGGCTGTTGTAAGCGGCCGGTGGCTGAACTCAACGATTCTAGCGCGTATTTAGTATAACGGTTAAATAGTTAAATGGCACAGTTTTTAATAAGAACCCATCTCTGTGCCACAAAGCGTCACCTGCCATATAGGACAACATCAGTCACCTGACACAGGTAAACGAGCCCCGTTATAACCCCGACTAGACTGGCCGGGACTCAATTACCTACCCCGAAGGGATGGAAGGCTGAGTTCACTTTGGTGTCGGTTATATACCGAGACGGTTTACCTGCCTGCAGACAGTCACCCATCCAAGTACCAACCACATGATAACGACCAGACCGAGAGTCGAACCGACGACCTCGTGATGGCAAGTCTGACGTTCTAACCGTTACACTGCCAAGCCATCCCTATAAGCTATAATGCACGTTATCTGCCTGTAGCTGTGTGACGAGCTGCGCGACGGTCCGGATGTCTGTGTGCGCATGCGCGAACTTGTCGTCCAACAGACGACGCAGACGCACGAGGCGGGCGATGACGTCATCAGCGCGTGACGTCATCGACCGGTTTAGCTGCAGCACGTGGTCGATGCGAGACTGGATCCGGTCCAGAGATTTGCCGACTACCTCCGTCTCGAACGCTGTCGTGAAATGACGAACCTATACAAAAGTGAAATTCAGTAAACGAAGCATGTAAATATCAGTACAGTTTACTACAGTATTCTCGCGCACCTTCAACTCGGTGCATATCAAGAAGAGAGAGACATTCACCCATGATGCTCCAAGTCTCCAGTCGGGGTGAACCGAAACAAATATCATACCAGCACCAAAATCCACCGAAATACATCATTTCCAAAAAATATAAAATATGCTTCAGACGCCTGGGCCAAACAACGGTCCACCTTTATTTCATTCACACGTGCAAGTTTCAGCTAAATCGTTTTGTCCCTGGACAGCGAAATGATGCGATACGGGGTCACTGTAGATCGTTAACCGGAAATCGTAAAATGTGGGCTTTTGACTGGCAATCGACGTAAATGATCTTCAGCGAGTCAAAATGGAGCTCGGTGGCCGAGTGGTTAGAGTGTTGGACTCAGGTCAACTTCACCAGAGCGAGAGGTCCTGGGTTCGATTCCTGGACGGACCCCTCAAAAATTGCCAGGCCTCAGGACAGTCACGT
>Ga0209367_1003266_pt1 | contig 21987 bp, 10 predicted proteins | sample WorMetLIZISLAND2_FD_187412 | JGI IMG/M metagenome (GOLD analysis project Ga0209367, IMG submission 187412) | Marine gutless worms symbiont microbial communities from Max Planck institute for Marine Microbiology, Germany - Olavius geniculatus... ... | reverse complement strand
GAGGCCCATAAGCCCCGCCCACTGACCAGGCTACAGGCCAAAACAGTGGGCGGGGCTTATAGGCCTCTCCGTAAGCCTATTTATAATCTACTAACGTTTTTTATTGAAATGGATAACGGAGTACGCAGTACGAGCTTATACCGCTCCTGACAGTGCAGTATAATAATTGTACTTAACCCACACTAGCATCGCACATACTCTAGGCTCACTACCATCGTCGTTTGTTTTATGATGCACGACTGCAGCCGAAAATAATTTGTCTGTAATGTATGCAGCCGGGGACTTGTGTGGAATGCGTGGAGCGTGGACAACTGTGCCAGCGTGACGGACAGTGCTGCGAGTCCCTCGTCTGCCAAAAGGAAACTTCCTATACTATAAACGGCAGGTAGGTGGAAAAGCCGACAAAACTTTAGTTGAGTCGCGTCGTAGGTGTGAATTGATCTATATTAAACTTTTTCTTCAGTACCAGGATTACACAAACATCCATCGAAAATAGTGCTGCCAGACCAAATACAGCTGTTGGATGAATCCGGATCAAAACTCAGAAGCTTTGGATCCGGATCCTGCACTATTTATCACAAAAAGTTTGGGGCAACCAATTTTTCATTTTTCTGAAAAATTTTATCAAAATTCGTCTACACGTTGCTCAGATACACTGTAACTTTGCGCGCAACTTTTTGTGCTAAAGAATCCTGGACGGTAATCCAGAATCCGTAAAAAACTTAGTTTCGCCACCAAAATCTAAACACTGTTTTCTTCGAGAACAGAAGATTATTTCAATCTGCGCTAACCCCTGCACTAAACGACGGTAAGATTTGCAGTGAGAATAGAATATGGCATATAACGGAAATAAAATTGAAAACTGAACTGTACTGTTCAACCTTGCCACAGAATGTTATTAAAATCTGTTCAAAATTTTTCTTATTATCTTACCGATGGACATACAGACAGACCATATCATGTGACCTCCTTGTTCGTCGTAGATAATAATAATACGAGCTGTTGGCAGTTTTACGCAAAACACTTTCATTTACACCGACAGGTAAAGTTTGTTTGGGGAAACTGCAGTTTGTAATGACACTTCGATTTTTCGTCGAGGTCTTGATTTCGCATAAACGCGCACATTATGATGATTGCTGACTGATGTGTCGTAGGTGTGACGTGAAGCTGCCGCTGAACTCGGAGTGCCATGACAACGACCAATGCGAGTCTGAGTACTGTGAGATCCACTGGTACAATAACATCGTCATGGGCCACGGCGGAGTCTGCGCCAACGCCTGAATCACTCCACCGCTAGTCCCACGTGCTTCTCGGCAACAGCGACCATCTTACACTGTGACGTCATGGCATAGCGGGGTACTTAGAGGGGAGAATTGCCCAACCTAAATTTTTCGCTGTCGGAAACTTGTTGGGAAATTTTCTTCTTGCCGGGCAGTTTTTGTTTAAAAATGTAAAATTTGGAACTGAAAACCCCTTTTTAAAAAAAAAAACATTAAGAAGCAAATTAAAATTTTGAGCGCCCGCAAGCTCTTCTGAGGAAAATTTGCAGTCACTGTAGAAAAATTGCAACTTCCTGCCCCCCGTTTACGTTCTCATCTCACGACGCCGCTGATTTTCCACCACGTACAAACTGTGCCTCCATTCTGCCATATCGTGCAAGAAAAATTAGTGACAATTTTTCGATAGCGTACGGCGACCAGGCTATTGTTGCTGAGGTAGCAATAAAACCGATTTGACGATCTACACAAATCTTGGCAATAAGTTTTATAGCAATATAGATAGAACTTTGTGAAGATAAGGTCGTACCGTTTTATACGTTACGACACTGGCGGATCCAGAAATTCGGAATAAGAGGGGGGAAGGGTAGGGGATAAGGTCTCGAGATCTGGGGAGGGGGCTGTGCCCTCTCCCCAAAAAAGTTTTAAAATTTATGCAAAATAATGCATTTTTGTGCAAAATTTTCACATGTTTTAAGATGCGTCCAGTCAATACGGAGGCAGCCCCCCGCCCCTCCTTGGGTCCGCCACTGCGATGTTGTTGAACTTTTACGTTTGTCATTTTTACTGTACGTAACCTATGTCATTTGCTTCGTTTTCGCTGTAAAATTTCAATATTTGGAGCCATTTTTTCTTACTTTGAATTGATCATCGATGGCACAATGGCAACACGTCGTATCTGCATAGTTTTCTATCAAGACATTTTAACTACACAGTATTCAAAATGCAAAATTTTTCAAATGGTCAAATACTTTTGTTTATCAGTTGACAAAATGAAATAGCAAATGTGTATGTCAATTATTAACAAACTGTAAAACAACATTTAAAACGCTGGTAATATGCATCATGTAATATTTTTCGATTTTCTTGAAATGCCATCGAAAACGATATACACTGTTACCATAGGCAATGCTGCACGAAAACGCCAGTTTTTTTCACTAGATGAGTTCTGACACTTGATGAAATGCGCCAAATTCGATTTCGACAACTTCTCTGCCCAGGACCGCGCTGAGGAGCTCGCGACGATACCCTTTCCCATCCCCCATCTCTTCGATGACAGTCCTCAATCTCGGCGCTTTCGGCGTGTGCCTTTTTCTCCTCCACTCCAATTTTGACACAAACGTTGCCACCCACTGGTGCAACATAATTAATCATTATAATGACATGTGCCTTTTCTATCGAACGCTTAGTTTGTTTCGACAGCAGAAAGGTTGTCAAGCTATCATACATAAGGTGAAACTAAAATAATATCCGGACTATTTCTCTAAATTAACTTATTTTCCAGCCCCTAATCCGCAGTTTCTCTGTTTAAGGGCTTAGGAAACAGAGATCCATGGGACGCTACTGAAACCGAATGTAATACATTCATGCAGTCTGATCTCACTAATATGTAGCATGGCGTTGAGAGCGATAAAGTTTAGGTTTTCTGTCAATAACGCTTTACGTACTTACGAAATTTTAATGTTTTTGGAATCAAATTATCGTATTCTCTGCGGTGTATAGCTATTATGAAACAAAATGTTCTCTCTTTCAATAAGTTTTGTCGCACCGTATTTGGGGTAGTGTGTGACATCTCTAGTCTTTATCGATGTAGCTAACGCGTTGACCTTTGTTAATGAGGGGAGCAAAATGTGTTGCCACACGGGCTAACTTATGAAGCACGTACCACTTAATCAACGATATTATAACAGTAGGCCTACTGTACTGTTGCGTCACTCATCATCCGGCGTAGAGCTACAGATGCTGAAGCAATGTTGCTGCTACCACCTTTGCTGCTGCTCTTTCTAGGATGCAGCGCTGTAGTCGACGACACTCCCGCATGTAAGAAAATTTGTGTTGATTATAATATGTTTTAGATAACACTTTCAACATTCTGACATTGCAAGCGACGTGGCAAAAGTTCAAAAACAGTACATGGTACACACTGGCCGACCCAGTTTGAGGGTAGTAGGTTATCTTTGCTGAGATTGCGAAAATTGTACTATGCTGACAAAAAAGTACACCGTGTTTCATAAAAAACCGAACCCTGAAACTTCTTGTTATAACTTCAAGAAAAAAGGCTTTAATATCGAAAAACCGTTGGTACAAGCAATCTACACGTACGATCAAAGTTATAGTAAATGTTCAAAATGTTGTCCTTTGGCCTTGACGCAAGCTTTGAGTCGTATCCTCCACAGGTCAATGGCTTCGTCCACAATCGTCTGTTCCAAGTCAGCCCAGACCTTAACAAGTCGCTGTTCCAGTTCAGCCAGATCACAAATCGAAACCGTGCAGCTGGTACTCGGCCCATACCAAACTTTTCAAGCACAATGAATCCGCAACTGAATGGAAGCGCACTGTGTGAAAAATCATTTTAGGCGAACTTATTTTGATAAATTTAAGAGGTCCGGTTTTTTATGAAACACAGTGTACATGCGTGTTGCAGTGCAATCTGTGATAGTTATTATCTGACCGCGATACAATATGTCCAACTGGGCGAAGTTAACCTAAAAACATCAAGTATGACCAGCCCCCAAATCCTTGGCAATTTGTAGAGTGAGGCTATCTCTGTCGTTCGCTGATATGTTTAGTGTTGCAATCTATAGTTGAATTTATTATTTAAATACTAAACATGTTTACTGTTTTAAATAATATTTCAATTTTAGTCAACACAAGTCAACTACACTGTATTCCAACAGTATTTTAACATTATTAGGCTCCAGAAAATTTCGCTTTTGACGAAAAACTGACGAAATGACGAAAACTGGCGGTCGTGACGAAAATATTGATTAGTGACAAAATTTGACGAACTTTACTAAATTTGCACTTTATGACGAACGAAAAATGCCATTTTGGCGGCAAAATTTTTTGCAAGCTAAATATTATTTGAATTGTAACAAGTAATTTGAGTAAAGCTCATGAGACGCGCTACAGCCTTAGCAGTTATTATTCGCAGGTTGTCTTCATTTAACTCTATCCATTTTGACGCAATGCACTCTTGAAATCTACCCCGCACCCACAAATTGGAAAAAAAGCACCAAAACCCCTATTTTCAAAAAATTCAAGGTCATTCAAGGTCATCGATGTTTACACCAATAAAAAACTTGTCACTATATTGCTTGTTATGATGAGCAGCATATCTTTGCCGGTCTGCAACCGTTTTCAAGCTACACGAGCCAATAGCGGTAAAATAACTACTTGTAGATTCTTAAAAATGTATGTTCTATGCTAAAGAAAATGTCATGCGCAAAATGTCCAGGTCTATCTCCAGCCATTTTGGCGCAATTCACTCTTAAAATGTGTGTCGCAGCCAAAAATCGCAGAAAAATTCACTAAAAACCCCTATTTTGAGGGTTCAAGGTCATTCAAGGTCATCGACGTTGACACCAATAAAAAGCCTGTTATTAGTGCTTGTTATGATAAGCAGCATGTCTGTGCCTATCTGCAACCGTGTTCACGCTACACGTGATAATTGCGGTAAAATAACCACTTTTTAAGGGGTAGCTGTCTTTGACGCCCGCCTGCACCGGCCTCCTTAAACCTAGGGGGTCGGGACTTGAACTGCTAAAATCTACGTTGAATCCTGAAAATTTCATATGCAGGTTGTCTTAGTCTATCTCCAGCCATTTAGTCGCAATTCAGTGTTGAAATGTGCGCTGCATCCAAACATTGCGAAAAATTCACTAAAAACCTTTTTTTGAGAGGTTCAAGGTCGTTCAAGGTCATCAATGTTGATAAATTCAAAAAGCCTGTCACCAGTGCGTGTTATGATAAGCAACATGTATGTACCTATCTGCAACCGTTTTCACATTATTCGAGCCAATAACGGCAAAATGACGTCTTTTCAAGGGGGTACCCCTCTTCGACGCCCTCGTTCGAGGGGAACCCCTGCACCCAGTGGCACGAAATTTTGTCACGATAAACTAGAGACCTTGGGGTAGCCCACAGTAAAGATTTCGTGATCCTAGCTTGCACCGTTTTGATACAGCTCACGAGTGTGACAGACAGACAGACAGACGGACAGACAGACGCCCAGACGATGGCGAAGACGCGCGAAGCATTCTGCTGTCGCGCGTAAAAATTATCTACCGACAGAAGTAATCCTTAGTCAAATTATAATGATACAGCACAGCACATGGTCACATCATTATCAACATGTTACCGTGACCAGTCAATGTGTTATTATTAGCTATGACTGGTGGCACACTGCCCGGCAAGATACTAGACGCATGCATCAAGTACCAGAGTAAAGCCACGAAAATATGTCTCTCCAAGCTGAACAGCGTCGTTCAAGCCGAGGCAAGGGAAGCGTACGATATTCGCCACACTGGTAACTGATGACTGTCATTTCTTACTACGCTTACCTGATATCACGAGAACATACTGAAACTTTTTAAACTTTTCACAACTCATGTTATGCACATTTGTTTCAATATTGTGATGTTGCTGGCGAAACAAGAATAACAACCTGAAGTAAATATCAAATCGGTGCCGGTTTTGGGCCACTATTTGACGCCAATTTAATTTCTGGGCCACGTAACTTATAACTTTCGGTCTATCAATGTTTATTGTTTATCTTGTTCACATGCATCATTAAGTGTTACGTGAATGTCAGATTCCAAGGTCGGCAAAAAGAAGAATTCGTTTTATAATGTTCAGAGGTTTAGCGGATGCACACCTCACGACAAAAAACTTTCCTATGCGGCTTACATGCAAACAGCGTGCTTGACGTCTATCAAAAAACAGTGAGTTCGCTAAATACATTGCTCACGTGAATTTAAAAAAAACTTTGTGTTAATTAGTGAGCTATAACCAGTTTTCTTTGTTGGCTCTGTGAAAAACTAATTGGGTTTCGGTTTTGAGTCTGACGCTGCGAAGCTGACGCCGTATTTTCTTTGCGATAACTAAACTTTTTGTAACAATTTGGCGTAATATTCTTCGAGTTTTTAAAAGTGTTTTAAAATTGTATTGGTCATGTGTTTTCTATCGTTTCACCGTTTAACGTAAGCCTACGACGATAAAATATAACTTTACCGATTACGTCAAATTTCGACATGACATTGTAATTGACTCAAACGTTTTTTTTACGGCAGTCACATATTTCGCCTATTGCATATTTTCAGCTGCAAATGAACAACTCATGGACGTATTTGTCAAGGCTCCCACCAAATCACATGTTCCAGTCTCACGTCGGTGAATTTGCCCGCGGACTGGCGAAATGTCATGAAAACAGCGAGCCCAATTATTTCATGCAGTTAATTTGCTTAGCTTCTGCTTAGTTGTTCCCGCGACATTACTGCAACATAAACTCGTATGACCTTTGGTTAACTAAATGACTGAATTACTTTTTTGATAGAACTGCGCAGACAGTGCACGTTAGGTAATTGTGCGTTTAGATTTTCGCTGTCTAACGCCGAAATGAGACAGGTTATGTCGAATATGCCCGCCGTGCTACAGCCCTCGTCCTCGATGCAATCGAGTGCTCTCCAATGTCCGTTCCCGTGCAGTGTTCAGTGTCCGCCGGTCTCCTATTTCCGTAGCTACGACGGACGCTGTAACAATTTGGCCAGACCACTCTGGGGATCCTCGCATCAACCACTTGCCAGATTCCTGCCGCCAGACTACGCTGATGGTAAGCAACGTCAAATGCTTTTTCTTTTAAAAAAATGGCACTGAATGGCCTATTTTGTGCTGATGTGCCGTTATGAAACTACTCACTCACTCATTTTTGAAAATAATTATTTGTTAAATAGTAGAATACAACTGCAGAAATAAACAGTAAGTTTCTAACGCAGAATATTGCAACAGAAATAAAATTTTAGTAAACACATAATTTACAGAAGTTACAATCATATATTTTGCACAACGCATTGTCAACCTTGAGAACATTATGTTCTCGAACAACTTTCTACGAATTAATTGTATTTTTGCTTAATTTTGTTTTTATGCTTTTGTCATTTCTAGATATCGGCAGACGCATTGTATTTGTGTTGCTCGTCCGTGAATTTGCTCGTACCAATGTGTTTCGTCTACCTGCGTTTAAGCCTAAAGAGCGATGTGCATTTTGCAGCATTCGCTTGTGTCGAGTGGCAGATAACACTAAGCATTGGCGGAATAAAAGCAATTCGCTCTAAATTTTAATTTGTCAAAATATTTTTTGTGAAATATGTTTGTCTAGAGATCAAAATTTGGGGCTAAAAGTTTTTCGTTTAAGGAAATTTAGGGGGCAAAGTTAAAATTTTTAGCTCCCATGTCGTTTTCTGTTGGAAATTTAAAGTTTTTTTGTCAAAAAAATTAAATTGCAATTTTCTGCCTATCGTACTTTTAATGCACGACGCTGCTGACACCTTGCGATGACGTGTGACACACTTAAACGTTTTCTGGCACGGAGATGGGTTTCGGCAATTGAAGGAAAAGATTGTAAAGACTTTTATGATTCTTTTTACCGCTGTGGTGCGTGCAGCAATCTCAAAGCCTCGCGTCGCACGCGATGGAAGCGCGTTGCCCAGCGCCCGACTGGTGAGTCTGTATATACACCCGGACGTGAACAGACCGGATCCGATACATTGTCTTCTGCACATGGTGAATGGTCAGTTCATCGATCACGACATGTCGAAAACCGCCATCAGTACGATTTCTGCGAGTCCTAACGGTCGGTAGCCTGTCGATGAAGCTAGCTGTGTTGTATTGTGTAGTGTAGCCCGCGGTGTAACACAGTGATGGGATCGAGGCACCAACTCTGAAGGCTAAGGCTAAGGCACTAAAGTCCAAGATCAAGACCAAGACCAATGCAGTGAAAATCTGTTTCGAGGCAGCCTCGAGGCAGCCTCGAGGCGAGGTATTGCCTCAAAACACTGCATCACTGGTGTTAAATAGCAATCTGCGAACTGTATAGTTTTCGGGGGGGGGGGCGTCGACTATTATGGAGCCTCCACATTTTTGTGTAAACTGTAAGGAAATACAATCAAAGACTATAGTTTGTTTTCGTTTTAAACCTGTTAAGAAATAACATTAGCGGCATCTTTAAGATCTGTTTTACTACTGCTTTCTTTTTTAAAAAAGTAATAACTAAAAACTACGTTCTACTCAAAAGGACGCCAGTAGCATACAAATAGGTCACATTAGTCGAATAGCGTTAGAGAGATAGCGTCTTTTCTTAACAGCGGTGTTTAACGTACTTAACAGAATTCTTTGAACGTCTAAGTGATAGGCTTTATAGAGTATGCGCTGTCGGTTGTTTTACGTGATTTTGTCATTTGAGATGCGGTGGCTGCAATGGCTGTGCAATGACGTGACGTCAGGTACAGAGCTTGAGGACGTCAAGTGTGGTGATGACGGATGTCAGACTGAAGGTCCTGAGAACCGTGAGTGCTTTCCAATTAGCATCCCACCAAACGATCCTTTCTTTGCTGGTCGTGCCAACTGTCTTATGTTCGTCCGATCTCAGGAGACTCCAAATGAAGATTGCACTCCAGGTTTTAGTTTTCACCTGCCGTTATTCGTACCATCACAGTGGTTGACTTCATTAGTATTACGTTCTTTGCAATGCCGCACTTGTCACGACCTCGTAATTGCGTCGTCACTTATCAGCATTTAGTAACATACACATTTCAAATAAAATATATATTTTTTATCAATATGAAATAGCAAAACAACTTTGCCAAAACGATAAAAAGGTACGTTGAAGTGACGCAGTTATGTATAATAATTTGTAGACTTTATTTTTCCATGATTACATGCGCATTTCCATATAATAGTTGAACAATTGTCAAATGTGATTTATAGACAATTTGTTTGCTTACTGACTTAATAAACTGAACGAAGCTGATTGGTGTTTTGCAGGCGGTAGGGAACAACTTAATCAGCTAACGTCGTACATCGACGCTTCAATGATCTACGGCAGCACTAAAGAGGAAGCCATAGCACTGCGCGAACTGACACGAGGTGTGTTTAGCCAATCTGTCGCTCACGACTAGGCACTTTTATTAAAGTCAATTAGTGTGTCTCAGTAACACAAACTACGGTGTGATAAGACTGAACGACGTTGACAATAGCATAGCGCTGTACTATATAAGATCGTATTTTACTTGCAGTCAAATAAAATATTTGCTAGACTGCGTGTCTGTCTTTGTCACGCGACAAATTTGCCTAGGTAACTGTCAAATCTCCATCAGCAACAATCGCTACACAAGCATGGCTTCCAGTGATACAGATTACGTTCGGAGGCGATTGGAGTATCGCCGTAAGCTCTCAAGTGGAGTCCGGGTTGAAGCCCCGACCAAAAATAACTTTAGTCTATTTTTGCCTCAAACAACATTTTTACCGATAGCGTACAGCAAGCAAGCCACTGATGTACTAGTAGACTTATTGAAGTGTATATTAATTACATGGTCTTTTTGTTTTAAAACTGTGGTTTTTACTGGTACTGTTTTTATTACGAATGCAGCTTAATTGTATGGACTATTTTTTGGTTAATTGCTAACTGTCAAATTCTAGCGTGGTTAGCTATTGAATATTGTAGTTTTTGTTTATAGTGTCAACCGTTGTCAACTTTTTGTAAATTTTTTTTGCATGTTATGTGTCTTTTTATCTGTACATAACGGTCAATCAGCTTAAAGTAAATTTAATTGATTGATAAATTAAAATGTTGACAGATCGAGGACGAATGAGAATGACAAATCACCCGGCCGGTTACTATAAACCGCTTCTGCCTATGAATCCGACGGACGAGGAATGTCGTGGAGACAATCGCACCATTTTCTGCTTCAGAGCCGGTGAACAACGCTCTATCGCTGTCACTGACTTTTTTTAGATTTATGCATTACTAACGTGCTAATCAGCTGTATAATTTTGACACTAAACTCCGTGATTTGTGCAGCTGTAATTCTTATTACGGTGTAAATGATCGTATGACATTTTTTCGGGGGGAGTTAAGTGACGTAACGTGAGAAACAAGCTGACACGGTGTTTTCAGTAAAATAAAGCATTAATAATTACTACGGAAATATGGCAGCACAGCATCGAACAAAAAGCTCAGCTGTCGTCAGAAAACATTTTACCCCGGCGCTCTATCGGCCGCATATCACTGAAAGTACAGAAAAGCCAGCTGTCGCTAGGTGGGCCGACCGTTGTTTGAAGGCCAGCGTCCGACCTTCGGTTGTGAAAATAGCGATTTCCCTAAAGTGACTACAGTTCCATATACGCTATTTTAACGCTGCTATCGGACACTACAGTCAACGCTGGAATACGGTTTAACTCAACGCACTGAATGACGGGTGCAGGCAGCAACTTTGCATTGAAAATTGCGGCTAAACCGCTGAAGGTAGGGACATGGTTACTATTGACAGGAACTCGTCATCGCTCTATCTAGCAGTACCGTCGCCTACCTACTACGATGTACCGTTTTGTCACAATATATGCGTTACAGACAGACGATAGACACAGGCTTGTACAAGCTAATAGCTTTGGAAGAGCTGTCGCTGACAACAATAGAAATGAATAAATGAATAAATAAATAAACAAGATTGCAGTTTCCCACCACCACACCACCACACAGCAGCAGCTGCAATAGCACTGCTGTTGTTGCTAAGCTGCTGCTGTGGCTGTGCCAGTTTTTTTAATCGACCCAATACATTGCCGTGTTCGTGGACACACAGACAGACAGACAGATATACGTTTTCTGCTAAGATTTGCTCAGTTTTAAAGAGCTGTATCAGCGACAGCTCAATTATAGGCACGACAGTAAGTGCTTAAGTTGTTCTTACCTGCAGGCGACGGTCGAGTGAACGAGTGGCCCGGTCTCACGTCACTACACACGATCTGGGTGCGCGAACACAATCGTATCGAGCGAAAGTTACATGAAATAAACCGGCACTGGAACGGCGAAAGACTCTACCAGGAAGCTAGACGCATCGTCATTGCCGAGTGGCAACATTCAGTGTACAACGAATGGCTGCCGATCGTACTGGGATGTGATGTGATGCGAGCTTACGGCCTTCAGACGGCCGATACTGGCTACTGGAACGGTTAGCATACAGTTCTGAATCACTGACACAGATCTTCATCAATCATCAGATACAATTAATTTTTTTACACTTTTCACAATCTGCCTTTTGTGCAAAAAATACGCCTTGTTTTTTAAACATGTATAGACAATTTTATTAAGAGACAGATGTTTGTTATTTTTGTATCATAACCAACAGCTGATTCATTTTCTAAAATCAAAATATAACAATGTAAAACAAATCATTTTTTTTCAAAATTTCACAAGCTGTGCTTAAATGCTCACGTCGCTGTATAGTAGAACGTGGGGCCCCTTAAAATTCGATAAGTGGCAAATTTTTGGTAAGGGCACTGTAGAAGCGAGCCAAAATGGGCGAAAAATGGGAATTTTGGGGGTCAATTTCGAGGGTGTTTTACCCGCGGTAACCCATTTTTATTGCAAGTGTTGTTTTTCCCAAAAAAAGTTGATGTGAAAAGTAGTTTCAAATGTGTGCGCTTACCATTTCAGAAAATGGGCAAAAGAATCTACAAAAGTGACTCATTTGGGGACCGTCAGCTGTCCTACGGTTCTCCCCAGAAGAGTATGGCGAAGATATGGGCATCGGCCCACCCCGCCAACAAACCGACGTCGGTGGGACGAATTAACCGACCATCCAAGGAGACCTTTAATTCTAGCTATTATCGAGTAGTCCATGGACCATCCCAAATAACTCGTCGGTTTGGTCGCCACCCGCAAGTTGCCGCAACTGGCGTCTGCAGGACGTCCGTGTCTGGGACGTCGTCCAGTGAATGACCAGCGCAGGACCAGTGTTGACACGTGCAGTCAGTTGCCGCAGTGAGCGATCACTGACAGCGGAATGGCCCACTTTTCACAGTTGATTAAGCAGTTAGTCTTAGTATGAAAAAAGAAATTCAAAAACGACAAACACTGGGTAAAAGGTAAAATAAGGTAAAGGTCGTCAATTTGTATAGCGCATCGTCACGAACACGCCTCTAGTGCGCTTTCGTCACTAACCAGAGCCGCCTGCCACGCGGCCACCGTGTGCAGCCTGCAGACACAGCCTGGCGCAGCGGCCCGCTAGGCAATCCCAGTCAGCTGTACTAAGGTCCCCACCTTCCGTAACCCATGTAATGGGTTACTACTCATTTAACCGACCCCGAAGGGATGGCAGGCTGAGTTGGCCTTGTTGGTTGACTGATAGCGGACGCTTTACCCACAAAGTGGTCAAACGGCCATCCATCAGTCTAGCGCAGGATAGAAAAAGTTCGTCGGCCAGGACCGACGTTCTAACCACTGCTACGCCACCAACTGGGGTGTGATCACTGATCACAGTGATACCGCACAAAATTGTACAGTAAAACAGAAACTACGTGCATAATATTCAATTGCCGACTCTGTTGCATGACAAGACCCAGGCCCTATGCATAGGCCTAGACGGTACCTATTTGTTCGAGGTAGCCTACGGCATTGCAACGTGGCTAGCTGCAATTGATCCATGTTGCCTTACATGTATCTTGTGAAACTTATAGGCCTACTTTTAGCTCTACAATGTTGTTCACATTTTACAAGCCAGAATAATCTGCACGTAAGTCGATACGCATATTAGGCCTAATGACCTATAATTCCCTTTTAGAAGGACAAACTAGTTCTTTTTGTTTGATATGTCTAGGACTCCAGGCTTTGGCATGTACTGATGTAGCGCTTGACTGCTCGGCAGCACGTACTTCGTAACGGTCGTAGGTCCCTATAGGGCCCTATATGCTTCGAAATATAATTTAGTGACAGACATAGACCATAATGTCACTTACATACTGTACTGTCAGACAGTGTGCCACGCTGGGGCAGGACAGCTGGTCGTACACTTTCTTTGATTCTATAATAGGACGATTAATGCACTGTTCTGAGTTATGCCGCTTTGTGCCTAATAGGGAAAAGTAAAAAATGTAGGCCTATTTTATGTCTACGTACTGTATAGACTTTAATTGGTTTTCGTTATGTACGTCGCCAGAGAGTTCTGACGCTGTCTGCGCAGGCCTAGTTAGTTTACTTTGCACTAACAGTCATTTATTGGCCGCAAGAATTAAGTTAAATTAACCAATAACTAACACAGTAACACTCGTCTCAGGCGTCACTCGTCTGTTCTCCCCGCGTCCAGTGCACGAATCGTCTTCATACATCCATCAAATGGACTGCACGAATCGTCCCATAATCGTCCAACCTGGGCGGTCAGGCTACCACGCCAAATGACACTAATTGCCAGACCAAAAGTCCGTCGTAGCCGCTGCAGCAGCTCAGTGCAGTGTGTGAGAGTGAGACTGAGATGTGTGGCGTCGCTGACATCTTATAATTAGCCTATAGGAAATCAACGCACGTAAGTTAATTTATCTTTAGTTTATAGCTTGTGTTCTCCTACAGCGCTGTTGGTTTGGTAACATTTTATAGCTTCATAGCTTGTAATGGCATTGTGTATTCTGTTTTTTTCTTTATAGTTATATAGTTTTAAGTTTGTATTTTGAGAAAGCTCTGCATGGCTGTGATTGCACGTGTTGTCGTATTGTGTGTGCACAGAGTCTATACTTGGGTTCCAAGACTGCTGTAAAGCAAGCTGCTGCTGTTGATGAGCACATTTCTGAAGCACGCTCCAGGGAAACCTGGATGTATCGGAAGATGCAAGGTATATTTTACTTTTTGGCCAATGTCAGAGAAAATGTAGAGCTGACTAAAGAACAGTTACTAACGCTTTCATGGGTTTTCTGTGGTACCAAATTATAGGTCTGATTTGAATTTGAATATAACTTTTTTCTGAAAATTGATAAAGTTTATTTTACCAGCTGAAAAAAACATCTATTATCGTACTTTTTTTATAGTTTATTGGCGTAAAACAGTTAAAAAAGATAGTATGCATATGTATTCTGAATGCTATTAACAAATACTGTTTGTGCTGTTTTTCAGCATCACGAGAAAATGACCAGCTCTTCGCGTGCGCTACTGGGGAAATTGCAGTAACTCGGACTCTGTGTAGGCCTGTGTTGTCTGTGATGTGATGTGTTCTGCTTCATCATGAGACCTGACAAAGCGGACATGTGTTGGCGTGTTGGATGAACGATTCTTATTTAAAGTGTGAATAGTTTGTGTTAAAATGAAGATTACTACCTGATTGGTGTCATACTTCTGACTGTGATGCAGTATTTTTTATTGTGATTAGTTTACTGCTGCAGACGATAACTCTGTTTTGTTTGTTTTTGTGCTGTTTAAAACCAAAATGTATTGTGTTGTATTTAAATATATCGCAGTGTTGCTTATATTTTCAGCAGAAAAATCACACAGTTCTGTTTATTTTCGCTTCTGATGTGACTGTAGCTTGTCTTTACTTTCAACTGTGGTCGCATTGTAGTTTTCTATAGTCAGTTTTTAGTTTTGCGCTTCGACCATGTTTTTGTAGGCCTACACAGTACACTATTTTTATATGTACAGTTCATACTACTTACATGACTGGTATCTCACAAGCAAGTTTTGGAAGCAGAGTGCAGGCCTAGATAATTTAAGACAGTAGGTCTATTTTAGCACTGAATCAGCCCAGGCCTCATTAGTGGCCCTGCGAAGCTGCATTAAAAGTAAGGAAAGGGCGGGGTGCTGGGGAGCTACAAAAACTCGTCGGTCGCAACGTCTGTGGACGTCCCACAGACGTTGGCAGCAGATGTCTTCGGCCGACGTCCCCGAGACGTCTTCTGGAGTTCACGGTTCTACGTCGTCACGACGTCGGTGCCAGATGTCGTCGGGACCAGTGCATGACGTTTTCACGACGTCCCCACGACGTCGAATTTTTTGGCGGGACTCTATCGCCAAGTGGTGGTGGGAAAACTGAAAACGCTTAATTAAAATGTTTTGAAAATATTTTAAGCAAGCTTTGACTGCAGACCTCCCAATCTCGCCAACATATGTTTTTATGGGTCTCTATATACGTGGCGCAAGCGGTAGTTCCTGGCTACAATAGAAACAAAAATATTTCGCCTTTAACGAGTATCAAAAGCGAGCATATAATTTGACCGTGCTGCGGATAGAAATGAACCAGACTGAATGTTAAAAGCAAAAACACATAAAGAAAAATACTTTCGTAGAAAAATGTCTCCTGTTGGTCAAAACAATTTGCGGATTTTATCATCTATGATGCATATTCGCACAACATGATACTGTACAACCATTACTGTATTATACTGTTGGCATGTAGGCTATGATGAAAATATCAATCCCAGCGTTACGAACGTCCTCGCAACGGCAGCGTTTAGATTCGGACATACACTGGTGCAGGGCTTTCTCACAGGCCGTGACGCCAGCTATAACGTGCTTGGAGGCACTCCGCTTAGCACCGTAAGACAACTGATATGTTAATGTGGTTTTCTGTGCTTTTGTAACTTTATTAAAACATTTTGTGTAAATGTTTACTGAATTTGAGTTATGCACCACGACAGCGTAGGTCTACTCTCGTGATGTTCTTAGATGCTTAGGCCTAGGCCTATATTCTGTTAAAATGCTAGTAGTTCGTCGCTGAAGAAAGTTCAGTTATAAATTTTGTATCAATCAAGACTCGAGTTGCTGTCATACACTGAGAACGTTCGTTATTCCTGTTTTTTTGTTTGTTTTTTTCGATTATTTTTTATAACTATACCTGCAACACGCAGGCTCGGTATGCTATAGGCCGTTGACAAGGTTACAAAATTGGTCTTCGCCAAAAAATTGGTTGGGTTAACTGAACTTAAATAACTGCAATATTATGTTATACTCCGGTCTATCATGACATATCCGCACACCGATTTTTTCAGAAGTTTGGCGCACGTTTTTAATTAAAAAAAATAAACAAAACGTGTACGGGCTTAAACTGTTATTCCAACTTTGAATTTAATACGCCGACATGTGTTGTTACGGTACGTCAGTAATGCAAAGTATATTTGTTTTCTTTCGTGAACAGCAATTCTTCAATCCACGCGTACTGTACGCAGAGCCTTACAGGGGTATGGACGCAGTTGTGGCTGGTTTGGTGGGCGACAGTTCACAATCAGTGGACCCGTTCGTCACTAAACAACTGACATGTCACCTGTTTACCGAGGACCCTCCCTACGGTCTCGGTAGTGATCTGATATCACTCAACATTCAGCGCGGACGAGATCATGGCATTCCTGGTTAGTCGTCTGGTGCGTCATAGCAGGGCCGGGAGGGCATTTTCAGTCCTCGAGTCAAAGCTAAATGCGTGACGACTGACGACACTATAGTCGTTTAGCTTATGTGCAATGCAGCGCAAACATTAAAATAATGTGTTCTAGAGATGGGAGGTACGGTTAAAAACAAATTCGTTTCGATTCTGGTTTTGGTGCTTTGACAATTTTGGATTTTTGGAAGAAAACTATTGGCTTAGTGTTGTTTTGGGTACACTTACGTTTATGGTTTTGGTATATAAAAAACCAGACACAAAATTAATACTCAAGAAAAAACTTTCTGTACACCATTTTTTTCTTTGTTATATCATTTTTGTTCAGTGGATGACGTAAAGTCAAAACTCAAAAAGTACGATTAAAATATAAAATTCATAAATAACACAACAAATAAAAACTTAAATATTAAAAGTAAAATTTAAATTTTTTACGTTTTTAAATTAAAAAAACATTTTAAAAGTATATTTTCGTTTTAAATACGTGCCACGGAAAAATTTATCAGCTTTAAAAATGTAATTGTTTTGTAAGTTTTGGATTATTTTTTAGGATTCTGTATTATGCTTTGCTAGCATTTTGCAGTCTGTCTTAACAAACTAAAAACCGAATTTACTGAAACTTACTGATACCATTTCGAAATATTTGGATTTTGTGAATTTAATGCTTAGAGGCAGTTTGAGCAGTATTATACTAAAGGTTCATGACGGAAAAAGATATGCAATCGCAGTTTGTATATTATGTTATGTATTCTGTATGTCAAGGCTATAACTATTGGCGAAAGTGGTGCGGTTTCAATAAAGCAGATACGTTCGACGACTTAGTTGACCACCCGCAGCAGGTTGCCGACAGATATAGAAGGATTTACAGGTCTGTAGTATGGGGTATCCATAAATACGTCACGCGCCGAGGGGGAGGAAAGTTCACGATATTGTGACGATGCGTGACGTAGGGGGAGGGGAGTGACGTCACGCACGTCACATCTGCGACAAGGCCTGGCCAGGGAGTCGCAGGGATGGACACGGGTCGGGTCGATCCGCGGGTCGGGTCGGGTTGGGTCGAAATTTCTGAAATGCGGTATTTTTCTTCTTTATCGGAAGAGTTGAATTATTTTACCTATTGCTCAGAAAATTGAGTATTGTTAATAACTCAGTAAGTAAGTAACTGAGTAGAACGTGGATTTGTATATCGCATCAACACCAAAGCAACCGAGGTGTGACCGTCCAGTGACACTTGATCAGATAACAAGCGGCCAGGGTTTTACAGGCACCTCGGGGTTTTAGTTGCAACAGCCAGCCACATGCTATTGGTGTACACTATAGGCTACGTCAGGACTCCATGGTACAGCACGCATGGCACAAGCGACGGAAAATGATGTAGGCCTACCGCAGCCGGTGTCCCCATCCACAACCCCCGGCACAGACGGTCGTGCAACATCCCTGTAAAAATGTGTCAAATCATACAAAAATGCGTTGTGTTTGAAATTCATATAGATCTACACTACAGATTTCAAGAAGGGGTTAGAAGCTTGCGACATAATTTGAGGGTGGGGTCCAGAGCAGCGTGCCGAAACGTGACGAAGAAGGAAGGGGATTATTGTCTGTCCAATGCAATGCATAACATTGGACAGAGTATAAAATCACCTGAGTGTCCGTCCGTGCGTCCAACTTTTTTCAAGCTCTCTTCCTTCCACCTTCCCCTTTCCTTTCCTTTTCCCTTTCCCTTCCCTTTCTCCTTCTCCTTTTCCTTCCTGTTCCCTTCCACTTTCCCTTTCCCTTTTTCTTTTTCACTTTTTTCCTTCCCTTTTCCTTTCCTTTTTTCTTTTCTTCTTTCTTTTTTCTCTTCCCCTTTTCCTTTCTCTTTGCCTTTCCATTACCTTTCCTTCCCACTTTCCTTCCCCCTCATTTTCTTTTTTCCCTTTCCCTTCCTTTTTCCCTTCCACTTTTCCTTTCCATTTCCTTCCCCTCTCCCTTCCTTTTTCTTTTTCCCTTTTTTTCTTTCTTTCCGTGTCAAGGTCCGTGCGTCTAACATTTGAGGCGCCATATCTCCATAACGGTGCCAGATAGACGCATGGTCACCATGGAAGAAGAAGTCGACCCCAGGGAGTCAAATGGTCACGTGACCGATGACGTCACGTGACCCCAAAAGGTCGTTTGTGACCCCATTATCTTTGAGGCGCCATATCTTTACAACGGTGCAAGATAGACGCATGGTGACGATGGATTATTTATAGTAAAGCCTTGGTGACGAGTCGAATGGTTTCGTGACTGACAATGTTAATTGTTTAGTTAAAATAATAGAGAAAGACGGAGGGATCATTGCTGCTGTGCAATTTGAAATTAAACTGTTTGATTTTTTTCTATCAGTCTAAACAGCTCACTGATTATATTTAGGCTATACGGACATATACTGTAAACTATCGAAATCCATTGGACAGACTCCGTGTGCGTGTGAACATTATCTTGTTCTTTTCTCTAAAACTGCTTGACGTCATTTATGGACGATCCCTAGCTTAGGTAGGCTTAATTCTTAACTTTCGTACACCATCAGCTGTCTTTTCTGTGCTCTTTGAAAGGAAAGGAATTAAAACTACATCTGTCTTTAACATTGGATTGTTCCAAACAGAATAATAAACAAAAAATATGTCTGCTTGAAGCTATATAGCGTGAGGGTTTTTGCACATGCTGCTCGTATGCCAATAGGAACGTTAATGGTCGATTCTCTGCGTTAAATGTGGGCCTGCGTTTGTGCGGTTTCAATAAAACAGTGACCAGTAGCCTATGGCTTTCATTGAGCACAGTTAATTATTGTTTCAGTTTTGACTGGATTCATTACACTACATACATACTAGACCAGATCATAATCAAGCGTATACGCTAGACCCGAATTTCACTCGCTTCGATTTGTCGTGCGGGTTTTTGACGCGCGCTACAAGTATGCTGTAGGGTGTTTATGGCACGCGTCTGTCTGTCGTTGTCGTCTGTCTGTCGTCGTATGTCACGAATGTATTGTGGCTAAACGGTAAGTCGTTACAACCGATGGTTTTCGGAGCGGACTTAAGCTGATGTTTTACTGCAGACGTTTTTTATTCCAACGCGAGATCTCCGAGGTGCGTCGGCCGATCGGCGTGAAATTTTGCACGATGATCCACAGTAAGCCGATTTTTATAATGCTTGTCCAAAATTTCGGGAGCCCTCCCCCAAAAAAATTCAGAGGTCAAAAACATGCAAAATTTGGCCGGATTTCGGACGACTTTAAAGTTTGAGGGCGAATATCTCCGGAACAGATGAAGATATTCGAAATCGGTCAAGTATTTGATTGACCGCGATTCCTCCAGCGTTAGGCAAAACAAGTCCGGTAAACTTTAGTCCAGTAATCTTGGAGATCTAAATTTAAAATTGTACCAACCTAAAACGCTTTGTTCGAAAAACTATATTTCGGCCCCTAGGGGGAAGCAGCACCCCAAATTTTTACACGCGCTAAAAATGACCAACTCTTGCTTGCGCACTTCCACCGAAGACGAGGGTCTTGTTACAAATTTTCAAAAGGGGTCCAAAATGCCTTAAATTTTAGCGAATTAGCTACAGTAACTTTGAAGTCAAAGGGAGTAGCTTAATAAAACTTTGCCACGTGACGTGGTGCTAAGTGGAGCTGACAATGTGTGTTTTTATGTACAACTTTTCGGGGCTCCGCCCCCTTAAAATTCGGGATAGCGAAAAACGTCCAAAATTCTGCGCGATTTAGAACAACTTTTAACTTTGAGCGCGAATATCTCTGGAATGGATGAGAAGTCGACAAGCGGTAAACGGCGTTAAAAACTTCCGTCCCTCCCGCGTTGAACAATAAAATTTGGTGAACTTTGGTCCACTAACGACAACGGTTAGTTGGCTAATGTCTACCTATCGTAAGTCGACACTGCGAGTTCTGCGTATGCTAATGTGTTGGAGTTTGGGCCACGTGACTTTGCTACGAAAGGAATGTGAGTCCCCTAAATTGTCCCCCGAATCAGACTTAGGGCGCCGGGCGGACTTACGTTGGGCTTTGCCCCAAATTTCTAGTTTGCTTATGTAGTGTTGATGCACGTTTGTTGCGTCTCAGTAAAGCAGTCCGCCAGTCAGTCTTCGCATAGGCGATTTACGTTAAAACATTCTATTGGGAGCTTACTTCGTATAACATTGTGTTTTGCTAGTCTTTGAGAACCGGCGTTATATTTTCTGTGTTGTCAGACACGTAGACGACATCGACTTGTTCTCGGCCGGCATCTCTGAGATCCCGACCAAAGGAAGCATGCTTGGGCCCACGTTTTCTTGCATCATTGCCAAACAGTTTCGCAATTACAAATTCGGAGATCGCTTCTGGTACGAAAATAACCGCGACAACCCGTATCCCTTCACCGAAGGTGAGTGTTTCATTCTTAACAGCTACTTTATTTCTGTCGACATGTTTATGCTTTCGCTACTCAAAAGTTTGCGGAAATAGCACGATAGCATGAACAAATAAAAAATATTCAACAGTAGCCTATCAGATGCACTGGTATTGTGGCATCGCTTGCAGGGGCGACGCTAATAGGCGCCTGGTCTTGGCATGTTCTATCATCCTATGCCCTGCCACGAAAAAACAGGATTGGGTGTTGGGACTTGCCTGTATGCCTAGGCCAAACATACGTTTGTTAAGAGACCAAGTAACAGACAGCGAGCAAACTGAAACTGCTACATGGCGCTTGTCGGTTGCGCAAAGTCGTAGACTGCCTCAAATCGGCGATCTGAGCTTAGTTTTAACATTCTTGCCGACTGTCGTCAGATCGCCAATCTGAATGTAGGCTACAATTATTGTCCGTCTAATGCAATGCATAGCATTGGACACAATCAGCGTCCGTTCGTCTGCGCATGCGTCCAACTTTTGAGGCGCTATATCTCCATAACGGTGCAAGACCGACGCATGCTCACAATGGACCACGTATAGTAAACTGCTGGTGACGAATCGAATGGTCCCGTGACTGGCGATGTTAATGAAAGATGCCGATGGTATTGCTACTGTACAATTTGAAATTAAACGTTTAATGTTTACCACTGGCATGCCACTGGTCTACGTAGCTCACTGATAGGGTTTGCAAACCCGGGGCACTTTTCCAAACCCGGGTTTTCGGGTTTCAAAAATGTTAAACCCGGGTTTCGGGTTCGAGTTCGGGTTTTAGAATACACATAACTGCATCTGATTCAGTATGCATGCTGTTCAACGTAGCTTCAGTTGTAAGTGGGTATTAGGCTTGTCCCGTTATTAGCTTCCGAATGATAACAGCTGGATGTAT